>FLSK01003029.1_pt1 | contig 225155 bp, 203 predicted proteins | sample 1550541 | NCBI WGS metagenome assembly FLSK01 (sample SAMEA4031773, study PRJEB14383) | metagenome | biome: human; feature: oral; material: saliva | place: Philippines | collected 2014
GCAGCCGCCTTCGAGCGGCTGTGTGTTGAAACTTGCCGTTCTTGTTCTGCGCGGTTGTTGCGACTGAGCAGCCGCCTTCGAGCGGCTGTGTGTTGAAACTTGCCGTTCTTGTTCTGCGCGGTTGTTGCGACTGAGCAGCCGCCTTCGAGCGGCTGTGTGTTGAAACTTTATATCTTGCTCGCATCCAATCAATATGGGAAAGCAGCCGCCTTCGAGCGGCTGTGTGTTGAAACTTGCCGTTCTTGTTCTGCGCGGTTGTTGCGACTGAGCAGCCGCCTTCGAGCGGCTGTGTGTTGAAACTTTGAGTAATGTCGAGCGTGCAAAGTTTGTCTCGCGCAGCCGCCTTCGGGCGGCTGTGTGTTGAAACTTGCCGATCAAGAGAAATTAAAAGCAATGTTTGATGCAGCCACCTTCGGGTGGCTATTTTTACTTAATTGATTAAGAAAGGAAAAACTATCTATATTTATTCCCCATACCCTTCACAAATTGCTTGCCAATCGGTTTCATTAAAATGAATACCTAAGCGGGTTTGCTCTTTGTGAAAAGAGCGAAGAAGGCGGTTGAGGTTGTCTTTTTTCCAAGCATCATTGGGGTGAATTTTACATTTGTCAAAATCAATCAGCCAACATTGACCTTTCTCATCAAGCAAGATGTTATGAATATTTAGATCAGTATGGCAAACTTGGCGATCATGCATTGCGCGAATGACCTTTCCAATTTGATGATATTGCGCAAGAGGAAGAGGAGCTTGTTGTAACAATTTGCTTAGATCTTGCGTGTTAGGAATCTTTTCAATCATAATTTCTGCACGATAATAGCAGTGATGTTTTTCAATTTGAAAAGCAATAGGCTGTGGAACAGGTAGCCCCCATTGGTGCATTTGTTTAAGTAAATCAAACTCTTGTGCTGCACGTGTTTGAGCGAAAGACAGGAACCAATACTGATCTTTAACCAACTTACCAAATAATCCACCTCGATAATAATGACGTAAAACGATATCTCGCCCTAATTCGTGTTGTGCATTTAAAAACCAAGTAATACCGCGCCCTTTTGAATAGCCTAACAAGCGGTCAGATTTTTCAAAATTTTTGCAAGCGAAGAGTTGTTCGATAAATGGCTGTTCGGCGGTGGGGACTAAATCTGAATTAAAGTGCGTGTAAATCATATTGTTAATGTTATCTAAGCTGAATGAGCGCATTTTAGTGCTATTTTTTTTGATGTCAATTTGCTAGAATTCCGCTCTCAAATTTAGAGGAACCCGAATGAATATTATCTCCACTGAGGCGCAAAAAGTTCGCCAAGCATTGTTGGCTAAGGGCATTGAAACCCCAACAGTTGAATTAACTCAAGATAAAGATACTCGTCGTGCAGAAATTCAATCTCATATGCGACAGGTAATGGAATTACTTGGGCTGGATTTAACAGATGACAGTTTGGAAGAAACGCCACATCGCCTTGCAAAAATGTATGTTGATGAGATTTTCAGTGGGTTAGATTATGCAACATTCCCGAAAATTACGAATATTGAAAATCGCATGAAAGTAAGCGAAATGGTGTTGGTTGATGATATTACTTTAACTTCTACCTGCGAGCATCATTTTGTGACGATTGATGGTAAAGTTGCGGTGGCATATTACCCGAAAAAATGGGTGATTGGGCTGTCTAAAATTAACCGTGTGGTGCAATTTTTTGCACAACGCCCGCAGGTTCAAGAGCGTTTTACTGAACAGATTCTTACTGCATTTCAAACGATTTTAGAAACCGACGATGTTGCAGTTTATGTCAAAGCAACACACTTTTGTGTGAAATGTCGCGGGGTAAAAGATACCAACAGTTATACGGTAACCTCAGCATTCGGTGGTGTCTTCTTAGATGATCGAGAAACCCGCAAAGAATTTCTCCAGTTAATTCAAAAATAATTTTGCAAGCGGTCTGATTTCGTTAAAAAATGACTAAATTCGACCGCTTGTTCGTTAGATAAAGATGAAAATAGCATTAGGCATAGAATATGATGGCGCGCGTTATTTTGGTTGGCAACGCCAAGATGAGGTTGAAAGCGTACAACAAACATTAGAAACGGCACTTTCAAAGGTGGCCAATGCACACGTTGAGGTATTTTGTGCAGGTCGAACCGATTCAGGTGTGCATGGTACAGGACAGGTGGTGCATTTTGAAACTGATGCGATTCGTCCAATGCAAGCTTGGTGTTTTGGTACAAATGCTAATTTGCCAGATGATATTGCCGTGAAATGGGCGGTAGAAGTAGATGATTCATTTCATGCAAGATTTAGCGCAACGGCAAGACGTTATCGTTATATTATTCTAAATCAAAAATTACGCTCAGCCATTTTACCTAAAGGGGTATCGCATTATCATGTCGATTTAGATCATGAAAAAATGCATGAGGCAGGGCAGTATCTATTAGGTGAAAATGATTTTACCTCTTTTCGTGCTGCGAAATGTCAATCACATACGCCGTGGCGAAATGTACACCATCTTCAGGTAAGCCGCCGTCAGAATTATATTATTGTCGATATTCAAGCCAATGCTTTTGTTCATCATATGGTCAGAAATATTGTTGGCAGTTTAATTGAGGTAGGTCAAGGTAAACAACCGCCTATTTGGATAAAATGGCTACTCGAGCAAAAGGATAGAACATTAGCAGCACCAACGGCAAAAGCTGAAGGGTTGTATTTAGTGGATGTGATTTATCCTGAACATTTCGGCTTACCACATAGTTCACTCGGCCCGTTATTTTTGCCTGATGAAGCATAAAAAAACAGCTAATTAAGTAAACTCAATTAGCTGTTAATCAATTAGTTTAATGAGAAATTAATGTTCTTTTTTCTCTTTTAAGCGAATCAGTTGAGATTCTAATTTGGTTTGTACTTCATTGATTGCCGTATAGAGATCAGCATGCGTTGCTTTTGCAACTAAATCACCTAATGGAGAACCGATAGTTGCTTCTACTTCATAGTCATTAGGTTGTTTATGAATCATAAAGTGCGGATTGATAAGCTGGGTATGGAATTTATCCAGTTTTGCCAAACGATCTTCAATATGACTACGAATAGCAGGGGTAATGTCCATTTGTTTACTAGAGATATTGAGTGTCATAATGTTGCCCTCTTTATGATTAGGTTGTGTTTTGGTTTAGTTTTAAAGTATGCTTTTCATAAGAAAATATCAAGGCTGATTACTGAATAAAAGTGAATTTTGTGATCTAGTTAACATTTTTAAATGCCCTTAGCCGATAATCTAAACAAAAAGAGGGAATAATGGACAGTAAGAGTAAATTTCCGCCATTTCAATGGCGTTTTCTTCATCCTCGTTATTGGGGATTATGGATTGGATTAGGTTTTTTCCGTTTACTACTTTGCCTACCTTATCCAGTATTAGTCTTTATTGGTAAAGGATTAGGCAAGATCTTTGCTGTATTAGGATTTGGTAAACGCCGTATTCGTATTGCGCGCCGTAATCTTGAACTTTGTTTTCCGCATTATAGTGAAGCAGAAATTGATCGTCTGATCGACCAAAATATTGAATCTGTCGGCATGGCGATTATTGAAACTGGGATGGCTTGGTTTTGGTCCGATAAACGTATTCTTAAATGGTCTCGTATTGAAGGGTTGGAGCATTTAAAAAATCAATCTGAAGGAACAGGGATTATTTTTGTGGGTGTCCATTTTTTAACACTAGAATTAGGTGCAAGAATTGTTGGGTTACATCATCAAGGAATAGGTGTGTATCGCCCTAACGATAATCCGTTATTAGATTGGATTCAATTTTGCGGACGAGTGCGTTCAAATAAAGCGATGTTAGATAGAAAAGATCTGCGTGGCATGATTAAAGCGTTGAAAAAAGGCGAAACCATTTGGTATGCACCGGATCATGATTATGGGCGTAAAAATAGCGTGTTTGTTCCGTTTTTTGCAGTAAAGGATGCGTGTACAACCACTGGCAGTTATATGCTACTGCGTTCAGCACCCAATAGCGTAGTGGTGCCATTCTCTCCAATTCGTCATGCGGATTATTCTGGCTATACAGTAAAAATTTCCCCAATGGTTGATTTTAGCGATTGCCAAAATGAATATGATACGGCTATAAAAATGAATCAGCTCGTTGAGCAAGAAATTTTACAAGCACCAAGCCAATATATGTGGCTGCATCGACGCTTTAAAACCAGACTAGATATGGATTCACCAAGTCTTTACGATTAAAAATTTAGCACATCAATGTTAATTGATGTTTGAAAAGCATTTTTTAATAAAAAATACTTGCATATTTCAAATGAATTGCGCAAGCTATTGAACACACAAGCATCATAAAAAGAGGAAAATATTATGTCTATGCCTTTATTTCATGGCAGTATTGTTGCACTCGTTACGCCAATGACACATGGTGAAGTAAACTACACAGAATTAAAAAATTTAGTAGATTATCATGTAAAATCAGGTACGCACGCGATTGTCTCAGTGGGAACAACCGGAGAATCAACTACTTTAAGCATTGATGAAAATGTAAAAGTGATTAAAAAAACCGTTGAATTTGCTGATGGACGAATTCCAGTGATTGCAGGTACTGGCTCTAATGCAACAAGCGAAGCTATCACGCTCACTAAATTATTAACAAATTCGGGCGTTGCGGGTTGTTTAAGTGTTGTGCCTTACTACAATAAACCAACCCAAGAAGGTATGTATCTGCATTATAAAGCAATTGCGGAATCAACAGATTTACCTCAAATTTTATATAACGTACCAGGACGTACCGGTAGCGATTTAAAACCAGAAACAATTGGTCGTTTATCTAAAATCGAAAATATTGTGGGCGTTAAAGAAGCGACGGGTGATTTAAGTCGCTTATCGCTGATTAAGCAACTTGCAGGCGAAGATTTTATTTTCTTAAGCGGTGATGATGCAACCGGACTAGAGGCAATGAAATTAGGTGCTCAAGGCGTGATTTCTGTTACGAATAACGTTGCCGCAGCTGATATGGCAAAAATGTGTGAACTTGCATTGGCGGGGAAATTTGAAGAAGCAGATGCTATTAACCAGCGTTTAATGGCACTTCATCACGATTTGTTTATTGAAGCGAACCCAATTCCAGTTAAATGGGCAGCTTATAAATTAGGGTTAATTAGTGAACCGAATTTACGCTTGCCATTAACTACTTTATCAGAATCAGCACAACCAGTGGTATTAAAAGCATTACAACAAGCTGGATTGATTTAGTCTTTTTCAACATAAAAGCTCAATATGGATAATATTGAGCTTTTTTTGCATTTTCTTGGTACAATCAGGCATAACTTCGCGAACAAGAGGTTAAAATGTTACAATTTTTTGCAAATATTTAATTAGATTCCTCAATGAAATCACTAATACCTTTTCTTTCTTTATACCGTACCCACTGGGGGCGTTTACTTCTCGGCGTTATTTTAGCGATTACCAGCCTTTCTGCTAGCATCGGTTTGTTAAGTCTATCTGGTTGGTTCCTTGCCGCTTCTTTTCTTGCTGGTTCTGCACTGATTTTTAACTTCTTTTACCCATCTTCTGGTGTACGTGGCTTAGCGATTGGCCGAACAATTTCTCGTTATTTTGAACGTTTAGTGACTCATGATGCGACTTTTAGAGTGCTCGCTAATTTACGCGTGACTATCTTTAAAAAATTGATTCCATTAAGTCCAAGTGGATTAAAGCGTTATCGTAATAGCGAATTATTGAATCGCTTAGTGGCTGATGTAGATACGTTAGATACGCTTTATTTAAATTTGGTTACGCCATTTGTGAGTGCCTTAATGGTGATTGCCTTTATGGCTATTGGCATTTTTTTTGTTTCTGGCTTACTTGCAGTTATTATTTGCGGAACGTTATTAGCCTTATTAGCGATTTTTCCGACCATTTTTTATCATTTAGGCAGAAAATTAGGACAGAATACCGTACAAAGTCGTGCGCAATATCGTGCACAGTTTATTGAATGGATTCAATTACACGCAGAATTCTTGTTATTTGGTTTAGTGCCAGAAATGACATCAAAACTGCAAAAAACTGAAGAACAATGGTTAGAACAGCAAAGTAAAGAGAGTCATCTCACAGGCCTATCAAATGCTTTATTAGTTTTTTCAAATGGCATCTTGTTGTGCGTGGTTATCTATTTAATTTCTAGTGCGATTCATGCGCCAACGGCAGATTATCCACAAGCGTTAATTGCGTTAGTAATTTTCTGTGTGATGGCATCAACCGAAATTTTAATGCCGATTGGCGTGGCGTTTTTACACTTAGGTCAAGTCATTGCTGCGGCTGAGCGTCTTAATGAAATTACTGAACAACCCGCACAAGTGAGCTTTAATGGTTCAGCAACTTGGCAAGAAGTTGTATTAAATCAGCCCTTAATTGAATTTGATTCAGTTTCATTTGGCTATCCAATGCAATCAGAAATGGCAACTAAATCGGTCTCTTTATCCATTAAAGCAGGTGAGAAAATTGCGATTGTAGGAAAAACGGGAAGTGGAAAATCCACCTTATTCCAACTGCTTAATCGAAATTATGCACCTACAAGCGGTCGAATTTTGTTGAATCATTGCGAAATTGCGGATTATTCGGAAGCTGTGTTACGTCAACATTTAGTCACATTAAGCCAGCGTGTGCATATTTTTAATGCCTCATTAAAGCAAAACTTATTGATGGGGAATCCGACTGCTTCAGATGCACAATTACTTGAAGTGTTAGAAACGGTTGGTTTAGCTTATTTGAGCGAAGAGGGGCTATCTCTTTGGTTAGGCGAAGGTGGTCGACCGTTATCTGGCGGAGAGCAACGTCGTTTAGGGTTAGCACGAGTGTTATTAAGTCAAGCTGATGTGATCTTATTAGATGAACCAACAGAAGGGTTAGATCGTGAAACCGAGCAGCTAATTTTACGATTGATTTTATCGCATTGTGCAAATAAAACCCTATTGATGATTACACATCGCTTAAAAGGTTTATCTGAGTTTGATCGTATTTATCAGATAGATAATGGACGATTAGTCAATTAACCTGTTGTACAACCTTAATTTAAAAGAAAACGAAAAAATGGTATATTTTCACGAAATTGTGAAATGGTAGTATATGGCAAATTATTCAGAAATTAGTATAGCTTATGCAGGTGTCTGCCAAGCTGCAAAATTAGTGCAAGAGTTAGCACATACTGGCCAAGTAGAACAGAAAGAGGCTTTTGAAACTTTAATTAAAAGTTTATTGGTTACCTCCCCAGAATCTACGCTTAACGTTTATAGTGATAGCCTTGCTAATTTAAAAGTAGGCTTTGAAACTGCTATGGCGCAACTTAGCAGTGGCCAAGGTAAGCTAGATACTGAAATCGGGCGTTATTGGATTAGCTTATTAGCGCTTGGGCGTAAATTGAATCAAAATAGTGACGCAAAAACACAGTTAGCACAGCGTTTGCAGCAAATTAAACGTCAGCTTTCACTTTATGATGATAATGTGATGGCAGATCAAATGATTGCAAATTTAGCTGCTATTTATAGTGATATTATCAGCCCGCTTGGACAAAAAATTCACGTCTTTGGATTACAAGATTATTTAGTTCGCCCAGACATTCAACACAAAATTCGCGCGGTATTATTAGCCGGTATTCGTTCAGCGATTTTATGGCAGCAAGTGGGCGGTACCCGTTGGCAATTTTTATTTTCACGCCGTAAAATTTTTGACCATGCACGTGAACATTTTCAATCAATTTATTAACCATTGAATATACGGAGAAATCTTAATGGAACTGACAGCCTTAACCGCATTATCGCCAATTGATGGGCGCTATCAAGATAAAACAGCCGCGTTGCGCCCAATTTTTAGTGAATTCGGTTTATTAAAATATCGTGTGACAGTGGAAGTACGCTGGTTACAAAAACTGGCTTCGCACGCACAAATCAAAGAAGTTCCAGCTTTTTCTGAAAAAGCAAACGATTACCTTAATCAGATTGTTGCCAATTTCTCATTAGAAGACGCTAATCGAATTAAAGAAATTGAACGTACAACCAATCATGATGTAAAAGCGGTTGAATATTTCTTAAAAGAAAAATGTGAGGCGTTACCAGAATTACACGCGATAAATGAATTTATTCATTTTGCTTGCACCTCGGAAGATATCAATAATACTTCTCATGCGCTTATGCTTAAAACGGCGCGTGAAGAGGTGTTATTACCAGAATGGAAAAAAGTGATTGATGCAGTAACTGAGTTAGCAAAACGCTATCAGCATATTCCATTACTTTCTCGTACACATGGACAACCAGCTAGCCCAACGACGATTGGTAAAGAGATGGCAAACGTAGCTTATCGCCTACAACGCCAATACAAACAATTAGAAAATGTAGAAATTTTAGCGAAAATCAATGGGGCGGTAGGTAACTACAATGCGCATCTTTCGGCATATCCAGATGTTGATTGGCATACCTTTAGCCAAGAGTTTATTGAACAATCTTTAGGCGTGACTTGGAATCCATATACTACACAAATTGAACCACATGATTACATTGCTGAGTTCTTTGATTGTGTAGCTCGTTTTAATACGATCGTGATCGATTTTGACCGTGATATGTGGGGCTACATCGCATTAAATCATTTCAAACAACGTACCATTGCAGGGGAAATTGGATCTTCAACCATGCCACATAAAGTTAATCCAATCGATTTTGAAAACTCTGAAGGTAACTTAGGGTTAGCAAATGCGGTGATGACCCACTTAGGGCAAAAATTACCAATTTCTCGTTGGCAGCGTGATTTAACCGATTCTACGGTATTAAGAAATTTAGGTGTAGGATTAGGTTACGCGTTAATTGCTTATGCCTCAACCTTAAAAGGCATTAGTAAATTAGAGGTAAATGAACAGCATTTACGTGATGAGTTAAATCAAAACTGGGAAGTGTTGGCCGAACCTATTCAGACCGTAATGCGCCGTTATGGCATTGAAAAACCGTATGAAAAACTCAAAGAGTTAACACGTGGTAAACGTGTTGATGAGGCGGCAATGCGTGCCTTTATTGACAGTTTAGCTATTCCAGATGCAGAAAAAGCGCGCTTAAAAACAATGACACCGGCAACGTATATTGGGTATGCGGTTGAATTGGTTGAAAAACTATAAACCGAAATTTGTAAAATTTAATCAGAAAATGACCGCTTGTGAGCAATATAAGGCTTGCAAGCGGTCTGTTTTATTAGATAATTTACCATTATTTTAGGCAATGATTGCCGTTATCTGGAAATTGAGAAAAGCATGCAGACAAAAATCAAAACTGCCGCAATTAAATTGCAATTAACTAACGAAGCGCTTGTTCAAACAAAAGTGGAAGATAATGTAATCGCTGAAGTGCCAGTGGCTTTAGTGTATAACGGTATTTCCCATGCGGTGATGATGGCAACGCCGCAAGATTTAGAGGATTTTGCGCTTGGGTTTTCTTTAAACGAAGGCATTATTTCGAATAAATCTGAAATTTACGGCATGGATATTGTTCCTCAGTGTGAAGGGGTGGAAGTCCAAATTGAAATGGCAACCCGTTGTTTTGTTGCATTAAAAGAAAAACGCCGTGCGATGACTGGCCGAACAGGGTGCGGCATTTGTGGAGTAGAGCAGTTAGAACAGGTAAATCAAAGTCGCCAATTAGCACAAAAAAATGACCGCTTGCAACAAGTGAATCCGCATATTTTGGCAGCATGTTTAGCGCAATTAGAACAAGCTCAAACATTAGCGCAAGAAACTGGCGCGAGCCATGCTGCAGCCTTTTTCTCCTTAGACGGAAAGCTTTTGGCAATTCGAGAAGATGTGGGGCGACATGTCGCTTTAGATAAACTTATCGGTTGGTATGAAAAAGCGGAACGACCAGTTGGATTTGTCTTTGTGACTAGTCGGGCTAGTTTTGAAATGGTGCAAAAGTGTCTAGCTGTTGGCATTGAAATGCTGTGTGCCATTTCTGCAACAACGGAAATGGCGGTAAATTTAGCAAAAGAAAATCAATTTACGTTATTGGCATTTGCAAGAAAAGGGCGAGCCACAATTTATGCGGGAGAGCATCGTTTAGCGATTTAGTCCCTTTTTATCTTATATTTCGCCTTTTAGTGTTTTTCTGCTATAATTCCAACAATTTTTGGCATAAATGCCACCATTTTTTTGTTATGTTAGGAACAACGAATGTCTGAACTCAATCAACCGAATTACGATTCTTCAAGTATTAAAGTTTTACGTGGTCTGGATGCAGTAAGAAAGCGCCCAGGGATGTATATTGGTGATACCGATGACGGCACCGGTTTACATCACATGGTATTTGAAGTCGTTGATAACGCGATTGACGAAGCGTTAGCGGGTTATTGTAAAGACATTATCGTTACGATTCATTCAGATAACTCAGTTTCAGTGCAAGATGATGGCCGTGGTATTCCTGTTGGGATTCACCCAGAAGAAGGTGTGTCTGCAGCTGAAGTTATCATGACTGTACTTCACGCAGGTGGTAAATTCGATGATAACTCTTATAAAGTGTCTGGCGGTTTACACGGTGTAGGTGTTTCTGTAGTTAATGCACTTTCATCTAAATTGCAATTAACTATTCGCCGTGAAGGTCATGTTCACGAACAATTCTATAGCTTAGGTGAACCTGACGCACCATTAAGCATTATTGGTGATACTGAAAAAACAGGTACCATGGTGCGTTTTTGGCCAAGCCTAGAGATTTTCAAAAATAAAACTGATTTTGAATATAAAATCCTTTCAAAACGTTTGCGTGAACTTTCTTTCTTAAACTCTGGCGTATCTATTCGATTAGTTGATGAGCGTTCAGGGCAAGAAGAACATTTTAAATATGAAGGTGGGATTAAAGCCTATGTTGAGTATTTAAATGAAGGCAAAACGCATATTCATAATACGCCTTTCTATCTTTCTACTGAAAAAGATGGCATTGGCGTTGAAGTTTCTTTGCAATGGAACGATAGCTATAACGAAAACGTATATTGCTTTACCAATAATATTCCACAGCGTGATGGTGGTACGCACTTAGCAGGCTTCAGAGCAGCATTAACTCGTGCATTGAAAAACTACATGGATAACAGAGGTGTGCTTAAAAAAGCAGATGCGAATATTGATGCTTCAGGTGATGATGCGCGCGAAGGTCTAGTCGCAGTGATTTCTGTAAAAGTGCCTGATCCAAAATTCTCTTCACAAACAAAAGATAAATTGGTTTCTTCTGAAGTGCGTGGTGCAGTAGAAAGTACTATGAATGAAGCATTAGCAGAATATTTAGCTGAAAATCCAGATGATGCGAAAAATATCGTGACCAAAATCATTGATGCCGCACGTGCACGTGAAGCTGCGCGTAAAGCACGTGAAATGACACGCCGTAAAGGTGCGTTAGATTTAGGTGGATTACCGGGTAAATTAGCGGATTGTCAGGAAAAAGATCCAGCACTTTCAGAATTGTACTTGGTGGAGGGGGACTCTGCGGGTGGTTCGGCAAAACAAGGTCGTGATCGTAAAAACCAAGCGATTTTGCCATTGAAAGGGAAAATTTTAAATGTAGAGAAGGCACGCTTTGATAAAATGCTTTCTTCTCAAGAGGTTGCAACGTTAATTACCGCATTAGGAACGGGAATTGGTCGTGAAGATTATAACGTTGAGAAATTACGTTATCACAAAATCATTATCATGACCGATGCCGATGTCGATGGTGCGCATATTCGTACTTTATTGCTGACTTTCTTCTATCGTCAAATGCCAGAATTGATTGAAAACGGCTACATTTATATTGCGCAACCGCCACTATATAAAGTGAAAAAAGGTAAACAAGAGCGCTATATCCAAGATAATGATGAAATGGCGCAATATGAAGTTGATATTGCTTTAGAAGGTGCGGGGCTTTATGTTAGCGAAGATGCGCCAGCATTAAGTGGTGTAGCATTAGAAAGTTTAATTGGTCAGTATAATGATGTACAAAAACGTTTTGAACGTTTAGTTCGTCGCTACCCACAACCATTGCTAAATGAATTGATTTATACACCAGCACTTTCAGCTGAATTAGTGAAAGAGCAAACAAAAATGACCGCTTGGGTAGAACAATTTGTCAACGCATTAGTGTCTAAAGAAACCAGTGGCAATTTCTACCGTGGTAATCTGTTCTTCAATGCTGAGCGCCAAATTTATGAGCCAGAAGTGATTGTTACTATACATGGTATGGATACAACTTATCGTATCGATTTTAATTTCATTTCTAGCCAAGAATACCAAAGCATTGTGGCATTAGGCGAACAACTAAACGATTTGTTAACCCCAACGGCCTATGTAATGCGCGGTGAACGACGTCAAGCAATTAGCAGTTTTGCAGAAGCTTTAGACTGGTTAGTGAAAGAATCTCGTAAAGGCTTAACGATTCAGCGCTATAAAGGATTAGGTGAGATGAATCCGGAACAGTTATGGGAAACAACGATGGATCCGGTTTCGCGTAAGATGTTACAGGTAAATATTACAGATGCTATTGCGGCAGATAAATTATTTAGCACGTTAATGGGCGATGAGGTAGAGCCACGACGTGATTTCATTGAAAGCAATGCATTGTATGCACAATTAGATATTTAACAGAGAAAAGAAAGATGACGAAAGTTATCTTTCTTTTTTTTATGGGAATGTGATTTTTGGGTTAGCGATAATTTTCTTGAAAATTTGCAAAAATAGTCGTTGATTTATGTCAAGCATAACTATTTTTAATTAGATTTTTCAAAAAATTACGTTAAAATGTAAATTAGTTGAAATTTATTCATATTTATTTAAAGAGGTGATGTTATGAAACTAACGCTTTTAGGTGCAGCTGGTGGTATCGGTCAAACTTTAGCTTTGTTATTAAAGCTAAATTTACCTGCAGAATCAGAACTAGCTTTATATGATATTTCTCCAGTGACCCCAGGTGTTGCGGTGGATATTAGCCACATCCCAAGTGCTGTAAAAGTGAAAGGTTATGCTGGTGATGACTTAGATAAAGCATTAGAGGATGCACATATGGTGCTAATTACTGCAGGGCTTGCACGTAAACCAGGTATGACTCGTGCAGATCTCTTTAATATCAACGCGGGAATTATTAAAAACCTTGTAGAGAAAGTGGCGGAGATTTGTCCTAAAGCTTGTATCGGTATTGTCACGAACCCAGTAAACACTTTAGTACCGATTGCTGCACAAGTATTACGCAATAAAGGCATTTATGATAAAAGAAAGCTTTTTGGTGTAACAACCTTAGATGTTGTACGTGCGAAGAGTTTTGTTTCCGAGCTGAAACATCAAAATCCAACTACTGTTAAAGTTCCTGTTGTTGGTGGGCATTCTGGTCCAACCATTCTACCTCTCCTTTCACAAGCCCTTTCTCGTGGTTTAAAAATTGAATTAAGAAAAGAAGAAATTGAGTATTTAACTCATCGTATTCAAAATGCTGGTACAGAAGTTGTTGAAGCAAAAGCAGGTGGCGGTTCTGCGACTTTATCAATGGCTGAATCTGGTGCACGTTTTGCCATTGCAGTATTTAAAGCTCTGTTAGGTGATGGCTGTGTTCGTTATGCTTATGTTCAAACACCAGAAGGAAGTGGCTTACCAGAATTCTTTGCTTGCCAAGTACGTTTTGGCTTAGAAGGCGTAGAGGAAGTATTGCCATTAGGTGAGTTAAGCGCTTATGAAAAAGCTAAATTACAAGAAATCGATAGCATTTTAAGAGATGATATTCAAAAAGGTTTAGATTTCGTGAACAATGAATCTGAAAAAGCGTAATTGGAGAATAGTCTATGCAGATAACTAAAGATGCCATCGCAGGTACATTAGAATCTAGCGATGCACAAATTCGTATTGCGCCAAATAGCTCACTTGAAATTGAACTGAATAGTTCTGTGGGTAAACAATTTGGTGATGATATTTTAGCGACTATCAATGAAGTGCTAGCGCAGTTCAACGTCACTGCCGCAAAAATTATTGTTGAAGATAAAGGCGCATTAGATTGTGTATTACGAGCAAGATTAAAAGCAGCACTTTTGCGTGCAACCGATGAAGCTATTGATTGGGAGAAAGTGCTATGAGTGAGCCGATTAAATTAAGAAGAAGTATGTTATTCGTGCCGGGTTCTAATGCGGCAATGATTAGCAACACTTTTATTTATAAGCCAGATTCAATTATGTTCGATCTTGAAGATGCGGTGGCATTAAAAGAGAAAGATTCTGCGCGTATTCTAGTGGCACACGCATTACAACACCCACTTTATCAAGAAATTGAAACAGTGGTACGTGTAAACCCACTTGATTCTGAGTTCGGATTAAACGACCTAAATGCGGTTGTCAGAGCGGGCGTTGATGTAGTACGTATGCCGAAAACTGAAACGGCACAAGATGTGGTGGATATGGATTTAGCCATTACAGAAATTGAAAAAGCGTGCGGACGCGAAGTAGGCTCAACCAAAATGCTAGCAGCGATTGAATCTCCATTAGGGATTACCCAAGCAAATCAAATTGCTACCGCTTCAAAACGGTTAATTGGTATTGCACTTGGTGCGGAAGACTATGTGCGTAACTTAAAAACTGAGCGTTCGCCAGAAGGGATTGAATTATTATTTGCCCGTTGTTCTATTTTACAAGCAGCACGTGCGGCTGGTATTCAGGCTTTTGATACGGTTTATTCTAATGCGAATAATGAAGAAGGCTTCTTAAAAGAGGCTGCATTGATTAAACAGTTAGGCTTCGATGGTAAATCTTTAGTTAACCCTCGCCAAATTGAGCTTTTACACAATCTTTTTGCGCCAACGCAAAAAGATGTGGATCAAGCAGAGAAAATTATTGCGGCAGCAGAAGAAGCTGAGCGTAATGGTTTAGGTGTCGTTTCACTTAACGGCAAAATGATTGATGCGCCAATTATTGATCGTGCAAGATTAGTGCTTGAGCGTGCAAAATCAGGCATTCGTGAAGAGTAAGGGAGAAAGAAGATGACAACCAGAGAACAACGTGTTGCAAAATTTAATGCCAATCGCCCAGTTTACCAAGCTGTACCAAAAGCTGAATCTCTCGCTCGCACTGCAAAAGATCGCAAAATTTGTGAAAGTTTAGAAGAGGCTATCCGTCGCTCAGGCTTAAAAGATGGCATGACAGTTTCTTTCCACCATGCATTCCGTGCTGGGGATTTTGTGGTAAATATGGTCATGAATAAAATCGCTGAAATGGGGTTTAAAAACTTAACTTTAGCGTCAAGTTCATTGATTGATAGCCACTATCCAATTATTGAGCATATTAAAAATGGTGTGGTAACGAAAATTTACTCATCAGGATTACGTGGTCAATTAGCGGATGAAATTTCAAAAGGTATCTTAAATGAACCGGTTAATATTCACTCTCACGGTGGCCGCGTGCATTTAGTGAAATCTGGTGAACTTAAAATTGACATCGCTTTTTTAGGTGTGCCGATGTGCGATAAATTTGGTAATGCTAACGGCTTTAGCGGCAAAAGCAAATGTGGCTCACTGGGTTATGCCAAAGTAGATGCGGAATATGCAGATAAAGTGGTGTTATTAACCGAAGAATTTGGAGAATACCCATTAAATCCAATCAGTATTGGGCAAGATCAAGTTGATTTAATCGTACAAGTTGATGAAGTGGGCGATCCGAAAAAAATCGGTGGTGGCGCAACTCGTATGACGACCAATCCGCGTGAATTGTTAATTGCCCGTAAATGTGCGGAAGTTATTTTCAATTCTGGCTATTTTAAAGATGGCTTTTCATTACAAACCGGCTCAGGTGGTGCAGCATTAGCAGTAACACGTTTCTTAGAAGAAAAAATGCGCCGTGAAAATATCACTGCAAGTTTTGCCTTAGGTGGTATTACCTCAAGTATGGTGGCATTACATGAAGCAGGGCTCATTAAGAAACTGATTGATGTGCAATCTTTCGACAAAGATGCCGCAGAATCGTTAGCACGCAATCCAAACCATATTGAAGTTTCAGCTAACCAATATGCAAACTTTAGCTCAAAAGGCGCATCAGTTGAACGTTTAGATGTGGTTATTTTATCCGCATTAGAAATTGATACGAAATTTAATGTGAACGTATTAACGGGTTCTGATGGCGTGATTCGTGGTGCCTCTGGTGGTCACTGTGATACGGCAGCCTCTGCGCAAGTGGCAATTATTGTTGCTCCACTTGTTCGAGGACGTATTCCGACGGTAGTTGAAAATGTCATTACTTGTGTAACCCCTGGTGAAAATATTGATATTTTAGTGACCGATCATGGTGTTGCCGTTAACCCTAAACGTCCAGACTTGATCGAAACTTTAACTAATGCAGGAATTGCCTTATTCACTATCGAACAGCTTTGTGAGCGTGCTTATAGCATTACTGGCAAGCCAAAAGATATTGAATTTACAGACAAACCTGTAGCAGTTGTACGTTATCGTGATGGCACAGTTATTGACACGGTTTATCAAGTAAAAGCGTAAGATAGAAAACAACAAGCGGTCATATTTTGCAAAAGATTTCCAAAACATTCTCGACAGAAGGTGTTGATATTTCACTCGAGGCGCTACTTCAAGCACGTGAAGATCGCGCTTTCTTGCAACAACAATTGTTAGCGAAGTATCAAAAAACCTTGCTTTCATTCACGTTAACGGCAGTCGGGAGCGTGAAAAAAAATGAATTGTATGATTATCTTTTTGCAAAAGGATTGGAAAATCTGACCGCTTGTTTTAATCGTCTCAACATTAAACCTATTGAGGCATTGATTCGTCCATTTGAAACCGGGCATGAGGCGCTTTTTGTGTTACCTATTGAGGCAGCAACACTGAAAAGTGAAATGATTGCTTTGGAAGATAGTTCACCGTTATCTAGACTGTGGGATTTTGATGTAATAGATAAAAATGGAAAGTTGCTGAGTCGAGCTAAATTTGACTTTCCACCAAGATCTTGTTTGCTTTGTGAGCAAGAAGCAAAAGTATGTGCGAGACATCGTACACACGCAATTGATGAGATTTTGGCGGAAATGCAAAATCGTGCGCAAGCGGTTTATTTTGCAGAACGGATTGCAGAATTAGCCTATAAGGCATTATTAAAAGAGGTTTATCTTAGCCCTAAACCTGGGTTGGTTGATTTAGAGAATAATGGTTCGCACCAAGATATGACAGTGCAAACCTTTGAGCAAAGTGCAGAAGCCCTTCGTCCTTATTTTATGCAATTTGTGCTAAAAGGGATGATAACTTATAAAGTCGATATTTCGCAAATTTTATCGCAAATTCGACCGCTTGGAATGCTCGCTGAAAAAGCGATGTATCAAGCGACTCAAAATGTGAATACGCATAAAGGTGCGATTTTTGCTTTTGGCTTAGTTTGCACTGCGATTGGTCGGCTATATGCGCAAAATAAGCCGTATGGTGTAACAGCGATTTGTCATCTGGTAGCAGAAATGACGCAAGGCATTTGTGATGAATTGAAGCACTATCCGAAAGATCAACCTTTAACGGCAGGTGTACGTTTTTATCAGCAGTACGGCTTAACAGGTGCAAGAGGGGAGGCTGAAAGTGGTTTTACTCTCGTGCAACAAGCGTTAGCAATGCTTCAATCGCATCAAGATAAATCTTTCGAACATCAATTACAAATTGCATTACTTTTCTTTATGCAACACAACCAAGATACAAATGTAGTCAATCGCGCAGGAATGAGTGGCTTAAGTTTTGTTCAAACTGAAGCTGTCAAGCGGTTAGAAAATAAAGAAATTTTACAAAATGCGACAGCGTTAACACAGAGTTTAAGGGAATTAGATCAGGCTTGTGTTAAACAGAATATCAGCTGTGGCGGAAGTGCTGATTTAGTCGCATTAACGGTTTTTTTTCTATCATTATAACTTTCATATAGAGGTGAAATATGGCGTTATCTAAAACGCAGAAACTAGCAATACTGGTCGCGATTCCAGTGCTATTTTTCTTAATCCCTGCGCCTGAAGGGCTTTCTTTGATTGCTTGGCGTTTATTAGGTATTTATATTGCAACTATCGTGGGGCTTGTGATTAAGCCTTATGGTGAGCCTGTTATTTTATTAGCAGCTGTTGCAGCATCGGCAGCAACGATCGGTAATACCGCAGGTGCTGAAAAATTAGTGAAAGTGGGCCAAACCCTTTCAGGTTATCAATCAGGCACAACTTGGTTGATCTTTACCGCCTTCACCTTAAGCTCTGCTTTTGTGATTACTGGTTTAGGTAAACGAATTGCTTACTATATGATCGGATGGATTGGTAATACAACCTTACGTTTAGGTTATGTTACGGTATTCTTGGATTTACTATTATCGCCAGCAACCCCTTCAAATACCGCACGTGCGGGTGGGATTGTATTCCCAATTATTAACAGTGTGGCGGTGGCACTAGGTTCTGATCCTGAAAAATCACCAAAATTAGCTGGACGTTATTTATTGTTAAACGTATATATGACGGTAAAAACAACCAGCTATCTTTTCTTAACCGCAATGGCACCTAATGCATTAGCGCTTTCTATTATGGAGCCGGTATTAGGCTTTAAAGTGAACTGGATAGAATGGTTCTTAGCGGCATCTGTACCAGGTCTACTTTGCTTATTTTTAATTCCGTTAATTTGTTATTTCATCGCAAAACCGGAACTTAAACATGTAGATAACAAAAATATTGCGAAAAAAGGCTTAGAAGAATTAGGCCCAATGAGCATGCGTGAGAAATCATTAGCGGTGTTATTTGTGTTAGCTCTTTTTGGCTGGATTTGTGCTGATTTCCTTGGCGTAAACTCAACAACCGTTGCACTTATTACTATGGTGCTTTGTATCGTATTAAATATCGTTTCTTGGGATGACGTACGTAAAAATAAAGCAGGCTGGGATACCTTAATTTGGTACGGCGGTATTATCGGGATGTCAAAAATCCTTGAAAATGCGAAATTCTTTGAATGGTTAGCGGATACTTTAAATAAACATTTAGATTTCGGTGACCACGGTATGTTGGCACTGGTTGTTATCTTAATTTTAAGTGTTTCTGTACGTTACTTATTTGCTTCTGGTGGTGCTTATGTAGCAGCGATGATCCCAGTATTTGCAACAGTGGGGAAAGTGGCAGGTGCACCAGTTGAATTATTAACGTTAGGTTTACTATTTGCGAACTCTTACGGTGGTTCTGTAACGCACTACGGCGGTGGCCCAGGCCCAATTACTTTTGGTGCGGGCTATAACGATATCAAATCTTGGTGGACTGCAGGTTTCATCATTGCCTTTGGTAGCTTATTAGTACATACCACTATTGGTTTCGGTTGGTGGAACTTCCTGATGAGTATGGGCTGGTTACCAACAGCTGGACACTAAACTAAAACAGAAAAGGCTGAACAATTGTTCAGCCTTTTTGCGATTTTGAAAATTATTTATTAGCAATAATTTTTGAGCCATCTGCAAATTCAATGCTCATTGGTCCAATGATCGTTTGGATATTACTGTTAGGATGTTCTACCGTTGAGCGGAATTCGGCAGGAATATTTTCTAAGGCTGTGGTTTCATTAAATATTGCTTTTGCTTTTACTGGAATAGCATCTGCAAAATCTAATGGTAAATTTACTACGTAAAGAATTTTACCTTCAAATGAATAAGCACTAATCCAGTGAATTGCTTTAATTGCTTTATCTCCAGTATTTTCAATGTCATAGGTAACGGAAACTGTTGCATTACCTTTGGCATCTTTTGTTAAAGCACGTTTAGTCGCCGTGATTTTTACAGCTTGCTCAAACTGTGTTTTTGCATCTTGAGCATCAACTTTTTTCTCTTGGGTCTCTTGTGCATTATTTGCTGGTGCTACTTTTTTCTCCTCGTTGCAAGCTGTTAATACAACTGCGCTGGCAATTAAAGTCGTGAATAAAATAGATTTATTAAATTTCATTTAGCGTTCCTTCATTAAAATATGTAATAGCCTTAATCCTTAATAATGACATTAAGTTTTTGCATTATACGAGGAAGAGCATGGCATACACAGTATTTAAAGGTAAATTTATTAAAATCTAATTAAGCAACTTTTGCCATTTCAAATTCAATTAACATCATTAAAATATGGATAACTTTAATGTGGATTTCTTGTGTGCGGTCAGCATAACGGAAATGCGGTACACGGATCTCAACATCTGCTAATCCAGCCATTGCTCCACCATCTTTACCGGTCATTGCAATCACTTTCATGCCTTTTTCTTTAGCCACTTTAATAGCATTTAACACATTTTTAGAGTTACCTGAGGTAGATAAGCCAAAGAGTACGTCACCTTTATTTCCAACCGCTTCTAGATAACGAGAGAAAACATAATCGTAACCAAAATCATTACTGACACAGCTTAAATGGCTAACATCTGAAATCGCGATTGCTGGGTAACCTGGACGATTTTCACGGTAACGACCAGTAAGTTCTTCAGCAAAGTGCATTGCATCGCAATGTGAACCACCATTACCACAAGAAAGCACTTTACCGCCTTGTTTAAAACTGTTTGCAATAAGTAGAGCAGCATCTTGAATCAATTGAATGTTTTTTTCATCATTCATGAATTTATCAAGTAGATCTGCGGCTTCTTGTAATTCTGCTTTAATTTCTGCTAAATACATAAAATTTCCTTAAATTAAAAAGAGTTGCGAAAGAAATTAACTTTCGCGGTGAATAATAAAATCAGCTAACGCTTTCAAAGCGCTAGTATCAAAAGAGAGTTGTGCTAATGCATCTAAGGCTTGCTCATACAAGTCTTGAGCTTTTTGTTTTGCGCCCTCTAACCCTAAAAGTTTTGGATAAGTACTTTTATGGAGATGTTCATCAGCACCAACGTGCTTACCAATTTTTTCAGTTTCGCCAATAACATCTAAAATATCATCTTGTACTTGAAATGCTAATCCAATAGCTTGCGCATAACGTTGTAATTGCATCCGAATATGCATATCGTTTGCAGATTGAGAGAGATTAAATCCCATCATGACCGACGCTTCAATCAGTGCCCCAGTTTTATTTCGATGAATTTGCTCTAATTCAGCAAGACTTACCGCTTTATCTTCGGCAATCAAATCTAAACTTTGCCCGAAGCACATACCTTTCGCTCCAGCCGCGGTTGCAAGTGCGCTAATTTGTGCAACTTTTTGCGAATCGGTTAATTTCTCATCATCGCTAATCAACGAGAAAGCCAAACTTTGCAATGCATCACCAGCTAAAATAGCAGTGGCCTCATCAAAAGCAATATGGCACGTTGGATTTCCACGGCGAAGCGCATCATCATCCATTGCGGGTAAATCATCATGTACTAGGGAATAGGCATGAATGGATTCCATCGCTGCCGCGCTAGTGTCTAATTTATCTAGTGAGACACCGAGCATTCGGCCAGTCGCATAAATTAAAAATGGACGTACACGTTTTCCGCCTAATAAAACGGCATAAGCCATTGCTTCAGTTAAACGAGCATTAGGATAATGTTTTAATGCTGATTGAATAAAATCGTTAATTCGTTTTTGGAAAAACGCGAGATCGTCAGAAAGCGTATAATTCATGATTAGTTATAATCCGTTAATTCTGCTTGTTTGTTTTTATTTAAAAGAATTTGAATGCGTTGTTCCGCATTTTGTAAGCGTTCTTGTCCTTGCTGAACTAATTTTACAGCATGCTCAAATTCATTTAGTGCTTCTTCAAGTGGCAATTCACCAGATTCTAATAAACTGACAATATTTTCTAATTCTTTCAGCGTTGCCTCAAAAGATGGCGGGGCTGTTACACTTTTTTTAGCCATAAATTTTGTTCAATATTGAGAAATACAAATATGGCAAGTTTACCTGTCGAATAGCGGATTTGCAAATAACTTGCATTGCTAAATAAAGAAAAATGATTGAAGCCAGAAGTAAAAAATTCTATGATGCGATTACTTTATTGACTTTATTTTACTTAGAGAAAAGGAATACAAACATGACAAAAGTGATTCACACCGAAAATGCACCAGCAGCAATTGGCCCTTATGTACAAGCGGTTGATTTAGGGCAATTAGTTTTCACATCAGGACAAATCCCCGTTGATCCGAAAACGGGCAATATTCCTAGTGAAATTACCGCGCAAGCTCGCCAATCGCTTGAAAATATTAAAGCAATTATTGAGCAAGCAGGTCTTTCAGTTGCAGATATTGTGAAAACCACGGTTTTTGTTAAAGATTTAAATGATTTCGCAACTGTAAATGCGGAATATGAGACATTTTTCCGTGAAAATGCGCATCCTAGTTTTCCAGCCCGTTCTTGTGTGGAAGTTGCTCGCTTACCAAAAGATGTTGGCTTAGAAATTGAAGCTATTGCACTAAGAAAATAAACAAGCAGTCATTTTTTAAGTTTTTTTTGCGAAATGAACAAGAAACCTCAAGCCATTTTGCCAACTTGGCAAGTTCCCAATTCAATTCATGCTTTCACGACATTGCGTACAGGTGGGGTGAGCCAAGCCCCATTTGATAGTTTTAATTTAGGCGATCATGTGGGAGATAGCGTTGATGATGTCATGGAAAATCGACGATTATTAACAGCACAGTTTGGTTTACCGCAACCACCATTATTTTTAACGCAAACGCATAGTACTAAAGTGCTTCGTTTGCCTTATTCTGATGAGTCGGTTGAGGCTGATGCGGTTTATACCAATCAAGCAAACCAAGTCTGTTTAGTCATGACAGCAGATTGCTTACCTGTATTATTCGTGAGTCAAAATGGCCAAGAGATTGCAGCTGCACATGCTGGTTGGAAGGGATTATGTGATGGAATTTTAGAAAATACCGTTGCAGAATTTGCTTGCCCGACATCAGAAATTCAGGCTTGGCTTGGTCCTGCTATTGGTGCAAAAACTTTTCAGGTTGGTCAAGAAGTGGTTGATAAATTTGTAGCACAGAATGCTGAAGCGATAAATGCTTTTGTGCCAGATGAAAAGCAACCAGGAAAGTATTTAGGCGATATTTATCTTCTGGCTAAACAGCGATTGAATAAATTGGGCATTACCTCAATAAGTGGCGGAGACTATTGTACGGTTAGTGAGCCGGAAAAATTCTTTTCTTATCGTAGAGAAAACCGAACAGGAAGAATGGCAACGCTCATTTGGCGAAGTGAATAAGCAAAGAGGCTTTATGATTATTCATAAAGCCTCTTTTTGTAAAACTTTCAATCAAAATGACCGCTTGTAAATGCCAAAAATGTCTATTTTTGACTTTTCTTGAACGATCTTCGTTTTTTAAAAAAATCACTAATTTGTTGACTGCAAAGAGAACCTAATACCCCACCTTGAATATTGAGTAAATGATTCATTTTAAAATCTTCAAAAAGATGAAAGCGAGAGCCAATTGCACCGGTTTTATAATCACTAGCACCAAAGACTAAACGGCCAATTCGGCTATGCAAAATTGCACCAGCACACATTGCACAAGGTTCAAGGGTGACATATAAGGTGCAATCAGTTAAGCGATAATTTTGCAGAGATTGTCCCGCCATGCGAATGGCCATCATTTCAGCGTGGGCGGTGGGATCATGCATGAGAATAGATTGATTCCAACCTTCACCAATGATTTCACCAGCAGGGCTCACTAATACCGCACCGACAGGAATTTCACCAAGTGCTTCAGCTTTTTGCGCCAGTTTAATAGCATATTCCATCATGGTAATGTCCATTTCAGATGGGATAATTTGGCAATCAGTATAGGATTTCTTAATAAACATAATGGAGCATTTTTAAAATTAAAGGTGGAGAAATCTCCACCTTTAGCTTTACATATTAAACCAGATTAGCGACGACCGCGGTCACTAAAGCGTTTTTCTTTAAAGCCACCTTTGCGATCTTTGTTAAAACCATTATCTCGTTCGCCACGGCGGCGGTCATTACGACGTTCATTACGACCATCACGGCGTCCACGATCTTCAAATGATTGACCTGATTGGCTACCAGCTGGGCCTAATAATGACATTTGCATTTGTTTATTTAGTACGCGAGATTTTTGTGCAAAATGTTGTACTAAATGGTTAGGCATACCTTGCGGTAACTCAATTGTAGAGTAAGTATCATATAGTTTGATATGCCCGATATAACGGCTGTTAATATCGCCTTCATTTGCAATAGCACCCACAATATGACGGACTTCTACACCATCTTCACGGCCGATTTCAATACGGTATAAATCCATAGCCACACCGTTATTTTCACGATGTTCACGGCCACCACGCTCACTACGGCGATCATCACGATCACGACGTCCACGTTCTTGACGAGCAGGGCGAATAGCAGGGTCTGGTGGCAGAATCAGTTTTTGTTTCTCTTGTAACATCATCATCATTGCTGCAGCTAATTCTTCATGATCTTGATCTGCCGTAAATAAATCTTCAAGCAATTCACGATATTTTTCTAAATCATGATGTTCTAATTGTTTAGCAACGCGTGCTTTAAATTTCGCACGACGTTTTTCCATGAGCATTTCATGGTTTGGAATCGAAACTTCATCAATTGGTTTTTTCATTAAGTTTTCGATGTTGCGCAATAAACGGCGTTCGCGTGGTTCTACAAATAATAATGCACGACCAGAACGACCAGCACGGCCCGTACGACCAATACGGTGAACGTAAGATTCTGCATCAAGTGGAATATCGTAGTTTACCACTAAGCTGATGCGTTCAATGTCAATACCACGAGCGGCAACATCAGTCGCAACTAAAATATCTAAGCGACCAGATTTTAATTTATCTAAGGTTTGCTCACGTGCTTGTTGGGTCATATCTCCGTTTAATGCTGCAGTACGGAAGCCATTACGTTCGCATAATTCAGTAATATCAACAGTACCGGTTTTTGTGCGAGTGAAGATAATCGCTGCATCAAATTCTTCTACTTCTAAGAAGCGTAATAAGGCATCGTTTTTACGGAAGCCATTCACTAACCAATAGCTTTGAGTAATGTCTGGCGCAGAACGTTGCGTAGCTTTAATTTTTACTTCTTGCGGGTTTTTCATAAAACGTTTAGTGATGCGACGAATTGGCTCTGGCATGGTTGCAGAGAAGAGCGCAGTTTGGTGATCTTCAGGTAATTCAGCCATGACGGTTTCAACATCATCAATAAATCCCATACGTAACATTTCATCAGCTTCATCTAATACGATAGATTGTAAGGCTGAAAGATCTAATGTGCCACGGCGAATATGGTCAAGAATACGACCAGGTGTGCCTACAACAACTTGTGAACCTTGTTTTAGTGCACGTAATTGAATGTCATAGCGTTGGCCACCATAAACAGTTACAACACGCACACCTTTCATATTTTTAGTAAATTGTTCACAGGCATCAGCAACCTGAATAGCTAACTCACGAGTAGGCGCCATAACTAACATTTGTGGATGGCGAGCGTTTGGATCAATTTTTGAAAGTAATGGGAGAGAGAACGCTGCGGTTTTACCACTACCAGTTTGTGCCATACCTAAAACATCGCGACCTTCTAGTAGGTGCGGAATAGTTTCTTGTTGAATAGGCGATGGGGTGACGAAACCGATTTGGTTAACGGCATCAAGAATAGATTGAGGAAGACCTAAGTCTGCGAAAGTAATTTGTGATTCAGTTGTCATAAAAATCCAATAATAAGCGTGTTGAACACGCAACAAATAATAGGGTGCCGAGCACCTAAAAATTGCTAGGTAAATAGAAAAGAAAAAGTGAAGCAAACAAATGCTTAAACGATATCCCGTGAGTGCAAGCGGTCGGATTTTAGCTGTGTTTTGCAAAAAAACAGATTAATTTGACCGCTTGTTCGTTCCTAATTATTCCCCAACAATAGCCGGAGTTGTTTGAAAACCTGTCAACGCATCCTGATTACGAAGTTGTGACAGTTCAAACAAAGCAAAACGATACTCAACGAAGTTAAACACTTGGTTTGCTAAAGCAAGACGAAAGAGGCTAATGGCTTCTTCTCTTTCATTTGATTTGAGTTTTTGTTTTGCAAGATAAAAATACGTTTCGGTTAAAAGTTCTGCATAATGTGCGCTATTCGGTTGCGCCATCGCATCAATTTTTGAACGTAATTGTGCAAGTGAAAGTTCCCCTAAGAAATAGCGAACAACATTAGTTCCCCAAAAATCAGGTGATAAGTTTTTTGCACGTTTCATTAAATTAGCTTTTGCCTCAAGGGGCGTCAATTCTAATTCATTGAAATAAAGCCATAATGCACGATAAGGATCTTTCGGTTCATCTTCGTAAAAACGGATTAAATCCCGTTCTGCTTCAGAGTACCGTCCACTGTAATAAAAAGATAGACCTCGATTTAAATAGGTATAACTATAAGTAGAGTCTAATTCTAAAACGGCATTAAAGGCATCAATTGCACTATCGTAATCATCATCTAATAGTAAATAAAGCCCCATATAATTGTAGGCTGCTACCATTTTTTGATTAAGAGATAATGCTTGTGAAAAATCATAACGAGCAAGAGACCAAAGGCCGAGGCTATCGTAAAGAACACCTCGTTCAAAATAAAGATCTGCACGTTCTGAATTGCTTAGTTTCGCTTCCTCTAAAACTTGGCTTAAACGAACCACCATAACTTCTTGATCGAAGCGTAATTGTGGGTTAAGTTCTGCCAGTGCTAACTTATCGATAGAAATCATTTCAGATGTACTTCTACTCATACAACCTGAAAGCAAGAATCCCGCTAATAAATTAAGAAAAAAGAATCGAAAAATTTTAGTCTGTAGTGACATGCGTAACACAGCCTTGGGAAAATCAGCCTCAAAAGAGGCTGATATTATTCACTAGATTTCAGCCTGTTCGGTTAATTCTGCAGGCGTTTCTTCAGGATTTTCTGAGGCAACATTATTCAAGTCTTTCATTGTTAAGCGGATACGATTTTGACGATCGATTTCCACAACTTTTACTTGAACTTCTTGACCTACAGTTAGGTAGTCAGAAACACGTTCTACACGAGCATCAGTAATTTGAGAGATATGTACTAATCCCTCTTTACCGCCTAAGATAGAAACGAATGCACCGAAATCTACAACACGGGTAACTTTACCAGTATAAACTGCATTTACTTCAACTTCTGCCACGATATCTTCAATACGCGCCATTACTGCTTTAGCAGCATTATTATCCGTTGCTGCAATTTTTACAGTACCATCATCATCGATATCAATAGAAGTACCTGTTTCTTCAGTTAATGCACGAATAGTTGCACCACCTTTACCGATAACATCTTTGATTTTCTTCGGATCAATTTTCATGGTGTGGATACGCGGTGCGTAGTCTGAAATATCTGCACGTGGTGCAGGAATTGCTTGTTCCATTACACCTAAAATGTGCATACGAGCACCTTTAGCTTGGTTTAACGCAATTTGCATAATTTCAGGGGTGATACCTTCAATTTTAATATCCATTTGTAGTGCAGTTACACCTTCACGTGTACCAGCTACTTTAAAGTCCATATCACCTAAATGGTCTTCGTCACCTAAAATATCAGAAAGCACAACAAAGTTGTCATTTTCTTTTACTAAGCCCATTGCAATACCTGCAACAGCCGCTTTAATTGGCACACCAGCATCCATGAGCGCTAAAGATGCACCACAAACAGAAGCCATTGATGATGAACCGTTTGATTCTGTAATTTCAGAAACCACACGCACAACATATGGGAATTCTTCTGCGCTTGGCATTACAGCTAATACACCACGTTTTGCTAAGCGACCGTGACCAATTTCACGACGTTTTGGAGAACCAATACGACCAGTTTCACCTACAGAGTATGGAGGGAAGTTATAGTGGAATAAGAAACGATCTGATTTCTCACCTGTTAATTCATCAATAATTTGTGCATCACGCTCAGTACCTAATGTTGCAACCGCTAATGCTTGGGTTTCGCCACGAGTAAAGATAGCTGAACCGTGAGTACGTGGTAATACACCTGTGCAGATGTCTAATGCACGAACAGTATCTTTAGTACGTCCATCAATACGAGGTTCGCCTGCTAAAATACGACCACGCACGATTGAGCTTTCTAATGCAGTAATAATATCGATAATCGCACCTTCAGAAACGGTTTCGTCTTCTGCGGTTAATGTTGCAATTACTTCTGCTTTGATTTCATCAATTTGTGCGTAACGAGCTTGTTTTTCAGTAATACGGTAAGCATCACCAATACGTACTTCTGCTAAAGCTTTTACTTTGTTTATTAAATCTGTATTTGGTTCTGGTGCAACCCAATCCCAACGAGGTTTGCCAGCTTCACGAACGAATTCTTTGATGTTTTCGATTACAACTTGTTGTTGTTGATGACCGAATACTACGGCTGAAAGCATTTGTTCTTCGGTTAATACATCTGCTTCAGACTCTACCATTAACACAGCTTTGTCTGTACCAGCAACAATTAAGTCTAAACGGCTTTGTTTTTGTTCTGAAATGGTTGGATTTAATACGAATTGATCGTTGATGAAACCAACGCGTGCTGCACCGATTGGGCCGTTAAATGGTACGCCAGACAAAGAAAGTGCAGCTGATGCACCAATCATAGCGACTAAATCTGGGCTAATTTGTGGATTAACAGAAACCACGGTCGCAATAACTTGAATTTCGTTGAAGAAACCTTCAGGGAAAAGAGGACGAACTGGACGGTCGATTAAACGGGCAACTAAGGTTTCGCCTTCAGATGGACGGCCTTCACGTTTGAAGAAACCACCAGGAATACGACCTGCTGCGTAAGTACGCTCTTGATAATCTACAGTTAATGGGAAAAAGTCTTGACCTTCTTTTACATCTTTTTTAGCAACGACAGTAACAAATACGGTAGTGTCGTCCATGCTTGCCATAACGGCCGCAGTTGCTTGGCGTGCGATTGCGCCAGTTTCTAAGGTAACGGTATGTTGACCGTATTTAAATTGCTTGACGATTGGAGTCATAAAAAATCCTTTATGCTAATAATATCTATACTTATGTTTATTTCTAAAATTGCGACTAGCAGAAAGGTTTTGCTGTCAAAGCATTTCTGATAGCCGCCTCTCAATATAAGAAATAAACGGAAGGCATTATACAGACTTTTTCGGCTAAAAGCGCCGATTTCTTATGAATTTACAAAAAAATCCCCAAAATTGACCGCTTGTAACGGAAATCCACAAGCAATTGACAAAAGTTTTGCTATACTTTGACATTTTTAAGAATAGTATGGAAATTATCCTAAAAGGTTTTATCGTCTCTTTTGGCTTAATTGTCTCAATTGGCGCACAAAATGCTTTTTTACTTAAGCAAGGCATTATTAGGCAACATGTTTTTTGGATTGCCCTCATCTGTTTTGTCGGTGATGTATTATTGATGGGGTTAGGTGTACTAGGCTTAGGTTCAATTTTGGCTGAATTGCCTGTGTTTAGTTTAGTCATTGCGCTATTGGGCTCGGCATTTTTATTGACTTACGGTAGTCGTTCATTTATTACGGCATTCAAAAGTGCTGATGTATTAGCGATGAATGGGCCACAATCAGCTAGTTTCAAAAAAGTATTATGGATTGCCTTTGCCATCACTTTTTTAAATCCTCAAGTTTATATTGATACGGTGATGATTTTAGGGGGAATTGGCGGGCAATTAGATTTTAGAGGCAAGATAGAATTCCTTATAGGCGCCTTATCTTGTTCGTTACTGTGGTTTTTGGGGCTAGGGTATGGGGCTCAAATTCTTTCTCCTTATTTTAAAAAACGTCGCACGTGGCAGATTTTAGATATACTCACTGGGCTAATCATGTATGCCATCGCTGCAAGTTTATTGTTCTACGCATTTCATCTTGCGAAACAGATTTTGGATTTTTAATCGATAATTTTTTAAGTTATGACTACAGAAATAATTAACTACGAAGGCGTTGAGCAAATGCCGATTAAGCGTTTTACTGAAGATGCTTATTTAAACTATTCGATGTATGTAATTATGGATAGGGCATTACCGTTTATCGGTGATGGCTTAAAGCCTGTACAGCGCCGTATTATTTATGCGATGTCTGAATTAGGCTTAAATGCTTCGGCAAAATATAAAAAATCGGCTCGTACTGTCGGGGATGTGTTAGGTAAATTCCACCCACATGGTGACAGCGCTTGTTATGAAGCTATGGTGCTGATGGCACAACCATTTTCTTACCGATATCCACTCATTGATGGGCAAGGAAACTGGGGTGCACCAGATGATCCTAAATCATTTGCAGCCATGCGTTATACCGAATCTAAACTGTCTAAAATGGCAGAGATTTTGCTTGGCGAGTTAGGGCAAGGTACAGTTGATTACCAGCCTAACTTTGATGGAACATTAGAAGAGCCAAAATATTTACCTGCACGTTTGCCGCATATTTTACTTAACGGTACCATGGGGATTGCTGTGGGAATGGCAACCGATATTCCACCGCACAATCTTAATGAGCTAGCAGACGCCTGTGTCATGTTGTTAGATAATCCGAAAGCAGGTTTAGCGGATTTACTTGAAGTGGTACAAGGGCCAGATTATCCAACAGAAGCAGAAATTATTACGCCAAAAGCAGACATTGCAAAAATGTATGAGCAAGGTAAAGGCTCAATAAAAATGCGCGCAACTTGGCGTAAAGAAGATGGCGAGATTGTGATTACAGCGTTACCACATCAAGCTTCGCCTTCAAAAGTGATTGAGCAGATCGCCACTCAAATGCGTAATAAAAAATTGCCGATGGTAGATGATATTCGTGATGAATCTGATCATGAAAATCCGATTCGCTTGGTCATTGTACCACGTTCCAATCGGATTGATTTTGATGGTTTGATGGATCACCTATTTGCCACTACTGATCTTGAGAAAAACTATCGAGTTAATATGAATATGCTTGGGTTAGATGGTAAGCCGGCAGTCAAAAACTTAGTAGAAATTTTAACAGAGTGGTTAAGCTTTAGACGTACTACGGTGACTCGTCGTTTAAATTATCGACTGGATAAAATTTTAAACCGTTTACATATTTTAGACGGTTTACTGATTGCGTATTTAAACATTGATGAAGTGATTGAGATTATTCGCAATGAAGATGATCCAAAAGCAGAATTGATGGCTCGCTTTAATTTAAGTGAAATTCAAGCGGAAGCAATTTTAAATTTACGCTTACGTCATTTAGCAAAATTAGAAGAGCATGCTCTACAAGCAGAGAAAAGCCAACTTGAAAAAGAGCGCGATGAATTGCAATTAACGTTAAGTTCTGAACGTCGTCTTAACACGTTAATTAAAAAAGAAATCCAGGCGGATGCCAAAACCTTTGCTAGTCCTCGCCGTTCTCCATTAGTTGAGCGTGCTGAGGCAAAAGCTATTTCAGAAAGTGAGCTTACCCCGACCGAAGATGTGACGGTAATCCTTTCTGAAAAAGGTTGGGTGCGTTGTGCAAAAGGCCATGATATTGATGTGCAAGCATTAAGTTATCGCGCGGGTGATGGATATTTAGCTCATGTGCGTGGACGTAGCAATCAGCCAGTTGTTTTCTTAGATAGCACGGGGCGCGCTTATACATTAGATGCCAATAGCTTACCATCAGCACGTTCGCAAGGGGAGCCAATTACTGGTAAAATCAGCTTGCCAGAAGGCGCAACCGTACAACATGTGTTGATGGCTAATATGGATGCGAAAATTTTAATGGCCTCTGATTCCGGTTATGGTTTTATCTGCCAATTTGAAGATTTAGTTTCGCGTAATAAAGCAGGTAAAGTGGTAATTAGCTTAACTGAAAACGCGCAAGTATTGGCACCGCAATATATTGAAGCGAATGAGAATATATCTCTTGTGGCGATGAGTAATGTTGGGCGAATGTTAGTCTTCCCAATTACCGAGTTACCAACACTTTCAAAAGGTAAAGGAAATAAGATTATTAACATTTCCGCGGCAGCCGCTAAAGCGGGGACTGAATTATTAACACGTTTATTGCTGATTAAACCAACCAGCTCTCTCGTCTTTATTTCAGGTAAACGTAAAATCACTTTAAAACCAAGTGATATTGACAATTATCGTGGTGAGCGAGCAAGAAAAGGATCACAATTAGTCCGTGGATTAAGTACGAATGCGACAGTAGAGATCGTAGACTAGGCTAACAAGCGGTGAGATTTTGCGAAAGATTTGCAAATCCTCACCGCTTTTTTTTTCGTCTCATTTCTTGTACAATGAGCCACTTTATCAGCCTATTTACTTACCTAATCGAAGCGGATGACAGCGTTATGCAAACCGAACTGGCAAAAACCATTCCAGAACTGATCAATTGGACCAAAGAGAGAGAATTTTCGCTTTCGTTATCCAGCGATCGCCTCGCGTTTTTATTGGTGATTTCCATTTATAATAATGAACAAACGGATGGAGAATTGCTTGAAAGCGATTTAATCGATCTATTTCGTTATGTTTCCCAAACATTTGAGCAATCAGAAAGTAGCTTGAGTCAACGTGCGAATAATGCGATCAATGATTTGGTTAGACAGCGCTTTTTAAATCGTTTTTCTAGTGAGTTTACCGAAGGGCTAGCGATTTATCGCCTAACCCCGCTTGGCGTGGGTGTAGCAGATTATTACGTTCGCCAGCGTGAATTTTCCACCTTGCGTTTATCGATTCAATTATCGATTGTGGCTGATGAGATCCAACGTGCTTCAAATTCTGCAGAAGAAGGCGGAGATGAGCGTTTTTGGCGTAACAATGTTTTTGCGCCATTAAAGTATTCGGTGGCAGAAATTTTTGACAGCATCGATCTTTCACAACGAATGATGGATGAAAATCAGCACCAGATTCGTGAACGAATCGCAGAATTATTAAGCCAAAACTGGCATGAAGCGATTACGAGCTGTGAACGTTTGTTAGATGAAACTTCTGGCAACTTACGTGAATTACAAGATACTCTCAATGCCGCTGGCGATAAACTTCAATCACAATTATTACGTATTCAAAGCTGCTTAATTGGGCGTGAAGATTTAGATTTTATCGATCAACTCATAGTGAATTTGCAGAATAAATTAGACCGAATCATGAGTTGGGGACAACAGGCGATTGATCTTTGGATTGGTTACGATCGTCATGTGCATAAATTCATTCGTACTGCGATTGACATGGATAAAAACCGTGTATTTGGTCAACGCTTACGCCAATCTATTCAAGATTACTTTGAATCGCCTTGGTTATTACATATTGCGAAAGCGCAATCTCTTCTTGATTTACGTGATGAGGATGCCGCATTAAATGAAGCAGAGGCTGTCGGTGAGTTGCCAACGGAATTGGAATATGAATCACTTTCTGATGTACAAGAGCAGATCATAGCCATTATGCAAGCACAGCTGGCACCATACCGTGATAAAGGCAAACCAATGGATTTAGGTGCAATCTTGCGTGAGCAGCTTGCTAGATATCCTCAAACCCGACATTTTGATGTGGCGCGTATTATTGTGGATCAGGCTGTTAAATTAGGCATGGCAAGTTTAGATAGCCAAGCAGTTTACCCAGAATGGCAAGCGATTAATGACACTGGCGCGGAAGTTCAAGCGAACGTGATTGATCAATATAACAAATAACAAGCGGTAGAATTTTTCTCCCAATTTGCAAATAAAATGACCGATAGAGAATTACAGATGACAGAGCAGACCCAAGACCTTATCTCGCCAAAATTGGCATTGGCTATTGCTAATCCAATCTTTCCGCAGTTAGACAGCCAATTACGTATTGGTAAACACATCAATATTGAACAGCTAGATGAGCATGCTTTTTTAATGGATTTCCAAGCAGAGCTAGAGCAGTTTTATCGTCGTTATCATGTTGAATTGATTCGTGCACCAGAAGGCTTTTTCTATTTACGCCCGAAAGCATCTAGTTTAATCAATCGTGCTGCAATGTCTGAAATGGAAATGCTAGTGGGGAAAGTGTTGTGCTATCTCTATTTAAGTCCAGAACGTTTAGCCCAACAAGGGATTTTTAGTCAAGATGAGGTTTATGAAGAACTGCTTAATCTTGCTGATGAAGCTAAATTACTGAAAGCAGTAAATCCTCGTTCTACGGGCTCTGACTTAGATCGAGCAAAATTAGTAGAAAAAGTTGGGGGCGCATTACGTCGCTTGGCTCGTATCGGAATTATTACTCGCGTGGGTGAGCAAAATAGCAAAAAATTTATTATTGCTGAATCGGTATTTCGCTTTGGCGCAGATGTTCGGAGTGGCGATGATCCGAGAGAAGCACAATTACGCTTAATTCGTGAAGGGGAAGCGACAACGCCGGCGTTACTTGCTGAACAAAATGTTGACTTGATGAAAGAGTCAGACAATCCAGACGAAATTGAAGAGAACGAAGAATAATTATTGAATGGGATTTATCCTGTGAGAAAGTATGTGGTGCTATGAAAGCCACCCTACGAGAGAATCAAAATGACAGAAATAAACGAATTATTTGATGAGCCGAGTATGGCAGATTCGCAAAACGTAACAGAAATCGCACCGCTTGCAGTTGGAGCGAATCATCATGTGGCACGCGGTAAATTCCGCTCATTAACGCTCATTAACTGGAATGGCTTTTTTGCCCGTACTTTTGATTTAGATGATCTCGTTACCACCCTTTCAGGGGGAAACGGTGCAGGTAAATCAACCACCATGGCGGGTTTTGTAACAGCGCTTATTCCAGATCTTACGCTTTTAAACTTCCGAAACACCACAGAAGCAGGTTCAACCTCAAGCTCTCGTGATAAAGGTTTATACGGTAAATTAAAAGCGGGTGTATGTTATGCCGTATTAGAGTCATTGAATTCACGTGGACAACGTGTTGTGACTGGTGTTCGCTTACAGCAAATTGCAGGGCGTGATAAAAAAGTGGATATTCGTCCATTCTCATTACAAAACATTCCAGCAACCCAGTCGATTATCAGCGTATTAACCGAACAGGTTGGCGATAAAGCGCGTGTGCTAGCGTTAAATGAGCTAAAAGAACAGTTTGAAGGCACAGAGATTACTTTTAAGCAGTACCATGCGATCACTGATTACCACAGCTTTATGTTCGACTTGGGTGTTTTACCAAAACGCCTACGTTCACCGGCAGACCGTAGCAAATTCTATAAATTAATTGAAGCCTCGCTATACGGCGGGATCTCTAGCGTGATTACCAAATCTCTGCGCGATTACCTATTGCCAGAAAATACTGGTGTACGCCAAGCTTTCAAAGATATGGAATCGGCATTACGCGAAAACCGTATGACATTAGAAGCGATTAAGGTTACGCAATCTGATCGTGATATGTTTAAGCGTTTGATTACTGAATCAACCAATTATGTATCAGCAGATTATATGCGCCATGCCAATGAGCGTCGTGGTAATGTTCAGTTAGCATTAGAACATCGCCAAGCGTGGTCGCAAACTAAATCGCAACTTACCCTTGAGCAACAACGCTTAGTTGAATTTAGCCGTGAAGTGGCAGAAATTACTGAAAATGAGCAAGGATTAGAGGCAGAATATAATTCCGCGAACGATCATCTCAATTTAGTGATGAATGCGTTACGCCATCAAGAAAAAATCGAACGTTATCAAGATGAAGTTGAAGGGCTACAAGAAAAATTAGAAGAACAGCAAATGGCGTTGGAAGAAGTGGCCGATAATATGGCTCAGGCTCAGGCGCAGGCTGATGAGGCTGATGATCAAGTAGAAGCTTTACGTAGCCAATTAGCAGACTATCAACAAGCGTTAGATGCACAACAAACGCGTGCTTTACAATATCAACAAGCGATTGCTGCGTTAGAAAAAGCGAAACAATTATGTGGTTTACCTCATTTAGACTTACATAATGTGGAAGACTACCATGCTGAATTTAATGCTCAAGCAACAGAATTAACAGATGCCGTATTCGATTTAGAACAGCGTTTGTCGGTTTCTGATATGGCAAAAAATCAGTTTGAAAAAGCGTATGAATTAGTTCGCAAAGTTTCTGGCGAGATTGACCGGGCCCAAGCATGGGATGAAGCCCGTCAATTATTAAGTGCTTTCCCAGAACAGAAAATGCAAGCAGCACAAGCGGTCACTTTACGTCAAAAATTAGTCGATTTAGAGCAGCGCTTAGCGCAACAAGCACAAGCTGAAGCTTTATTAGCTCAGTTTAATCAAAAAGCACAAACCGCATTTAGCCAAGCAGAAGAATTACAAGATTACGCAGATAGCCAACAAGCGCAACTTGAAGAGGTTGAAGCGGAGTTAGCAGAATTGGTAGAACAACGTTCTGAGCAACGTCAACAACGTGAACAGCTTAATCAGCAATATGCCCAATTAGCTAAAAATGCACCAGCATGGCATGCGGCACAATCGGCACTCACACGTTTAGAAGAACAATGTGGTGAGAAGTTTGAAATGAGCCAATCTGTCATGCGTTTTATGCAAAATATGCTGACCAAAGAACGTGAGGCAACGCTTGCGCGTGATACGCTTGCGCGCCAAGAAGCGGAGTTAGATGAGCAAATTAGCCGATTAAGTCAACCAGATGGCGCAGATGATCCTCGTCTAAATCAATTAGCAGAACGTTTTGGCGGTGTATTACTTTCTGAATTATACGATGATGTATCGATTGAAGATGCCCCTTATTTCTCCGCACTTTATGGTGAAGCGCGTCATGCGATTGTTGTGCGAGATTTAGAAGCAGTTAAACATCAGTTAGAAAAATTAGAAGATTACCCAGAAGATCTTTATTTTATTGAAGGCGACCCAGCAGCATTTGATGATGCGGTATTTTCTAGCGAAGAATTTGGCGAAGGCGTAATTATTAAAGTCTCTGATCGTCAATGGCGCTATTCTAAGTTCCCTGAAGTTCCGTTATTTGGCCGTGCGGCTCGTGAAAAACATTTAGAAACTTTAAAAGCTCAGCGTGATGAGATTACTGAAAAACATGCTGAGCAGGCATTTGAAGTACAAAAATGTCAGCGCTTACAGCAACATTTAAGCCAGTTCGTGGGAACGCATTTGAGTTTAGCATTCCAAGATAATCCGGAATCACAAATGCAAGCATTAGCGGCAGAGCGTGCGGAAATTGAGCGTGCTTTAAATCAGGCTGCAGGTGAAGAACAGCAACTTCGTCAGCAATTAGAGAGCTTAAAAGCGCAATTGCAAATGTTAAGCAAAATTCTACCGCTTGTAGGCTTACTTGCGGATGAAACTTTAGCAGAACGCGTAGAAGAGTGTCGTGTACAATTAGATGAAGCACAAGAAGATGAGCAATTTATCCGTCAATTTGGTGCGACATTAACTCAATTAGAGCCGATAGCAGCCGCGTTGAAGAGCGATCCTGCAAAATTTGAACAGTTAGAAGCCGAATATGCAACGCAAAAAGCGATGCAAAAACAAGCTCAACAAAAAGTGTTTGCCTTGTCTGATGTTATGCAACGCCGTGTGCATTTTGGCTACCACGAATCTATTAGTGCTGAAGGTTCTGCATTAACTGAACAATTACGGTCACAATTAACGCAAGCACAGCAAATGCGCGAACAAGCGAAAGAGGCACTTCGTCAAGCACAAGCGCAATTTAGTCAATACAATCAAGTATTAACAAGCTTGCGTAGTGCTTATGAAGCGAAAAATCAGATGTTAGAAGAGCTGATTCGTGAAATTGATGATCTCGGCGTTCGTGGTGATATTGGTGCGGAAGCGCGTGCAAGAGATCGTCGCGATGAATTACAACAACGTTTAAGCCAACAACGAGCAAGAAAAGGCTATTTAGATAAGCAATTAGGCACAATCGAAGCGGAAATTGAAAATCTTAATCGTTTGTTGCGTAAAGCAGAACGTGATTATAAAGCACAACGTGAATTAGTCGTTCAAGCCAAAGCAAGTTGGTGCTTGGTATTAAAACTTTCTCGCAATAGTGATGTGGAAAAACGTTTGAATCGCCGTGAATTGGCATATCAATCTAGCGATGAATTACGCTCGATTTCAGATAAGGCTTTAGGTGCATTACGTACAGCCGTTGCAGATAACGAATACTTACGCGATAGCTTGCGTGCTTCTGAAGATAACCGTAAACCAGAAAATAAAGTGGCATTCTTTATTGCGGTTTACCAACATTTACGTGAGCGAATCCGTCAAGATATCATCAAAACCGATGATCCAATTGATGCGATTGAGCAAATGGAAATTGAACTAGCTCGCTTAACAAATGAGTTAACGAGTCGTGAGAAAAAATTAGCAATTAGTGCAGAATCGGTTGCGAACATTTTACGTAAAACCATTCAACGTGAACAAAACCGCATCTTACAGCTTAACCAAGGCTTGCAAAACATTGCCTTTGGTCAGGTTAAAGGTGTTCGTTTAGTGGTGAATATTCGTGATACGCATGCGATTTTGCTTAACGCGTTAAGTGAAGATCGTGAAGCGCATAAAGACTTGTTTGATAGTCAAAAACTAAGTTTCTCAGAAGCTTTAGCGATGTTATACAAACGTGTGAATCCGCATATTGAAATGGGACAACGCACACCGCAGACTATTGGTGAGGAATTATTAGATTATCGTAACTACCTAGATTTAGAAGTTGAAACCTTACGTGGTGCAGACGGTTGGATGCGTGCAGAAAGTAGTTCACTTTCAACCGGTGAAGCGATCGGTACGGGGATGTCAATTCTTTTGATGGTTGTTCAAAGCTGGGAAGAGGAATCTAGACGTTTACGTGCGAAGGATATTCTTCCGTGTCGCTTGTTATTCCTAGATGAAGCAGCACGTTTGGATGCGATGTCTATCAATACCTTGTTTGAGCTTTGTGAACGATTAGATATGCAATTATTGATTGCCGCACCAGAAAACATTAGCCCAGAACGTGGTACAACTTATAAATTGGTACGTAAAATTACCAATAACCAAGAGTATGTTCATGTGGTTGGATTAAAAGGTTTTGGGCAGCAATAAATAATCTGTTACTAGAACAAGGCAAACAAGCGGTGATTTTTTCAGTTCTTTTTGCAAAAGAATGAGAAAATTTGACCGCTTGTTTTTTTACAACAAAAGGAACAAATAATAATGATGATTTCAAGAACAGAGTATCGGCGCCTTGCGCTATTACGGGTGTTAGCTTTTTCGCTTTCTGCCTTTATTTTTAATACCACAGAATTTATTCCTGTGGCATTACTTTCAGATATTGCGCAGAGCTTTGAAATGGAAACATCAACCGTAGGGTTGATGATTACCGTTTATGCTTGGGTAGTATTCTTAGCTTCTTTACCGTTGATGTTATTTTCAGCAAAAATAGAACGTAAAAAACTGTTAATGCTACTGTTTACGGTATTTATTATCAGCCATGGCTTATCCATTATCGCTTGGAATTTTGAGGTTTTGTTGATATCACGTATTGGCATTGCGCTAGCTCATGCCCTATTTTGGTCAATTACAGCTTCTTTGGTGATTCGTGTTGCACCTAAAGATAAGAAACAGCAAGCATTAGGTTTATTAGCTTTAGGAAGTTCATTGGCGATGATTCTTGGTTTGCCACTAGGCAGAATGATTGGACAAGCGTTAGATTGGCGTTCTACTTTTGCCGTGATTGCGGTAATTGCTTGTGCAATTATGTTGGTAATGTGGAAATTATTACCGCACTTACCGAGCCAAAATGCAGGTTCATTGAGTAGTTTACCAGTTCTAATAAAACGTCCGATACTAATAGGCATTTATTTAACGACTGTTATTGCGATTTCTGGACATTTTACGGGGTATAGCTATATTGAGCCATTTATCGTTAAAATCAGCCAAGTTAGTGCAGAAACCGGAACAGCCATTTTATTAGTTTTTGGCTTAGCAGGCGTAATGGCCAGTTTTATTTTTGGACGCTTATATAAACGTATGCCAAATAAATTTCTTATGGGATGCCTTGGACTCATTATTTTAATGCAATTTAGCTTATTGCCATTTAGTGAACATATTTCTGTGATTTTTGTCGTCGTTTTCTTATGGGGAATGGGTATTACGGGGCTTAGTATTGCCTTGCAGATGAAAGTATTGGAATTAGCACCAGATGCTACAGATGTGGCAACCGCGATTTATTCTGGTATTTATAATATGGGAATCGGTGGCGGCGCGCTTATTGGAAGCCTTGTGATTCAACATCTTAGTTTGGCTCAAGTAGGCAATGTTGGTGGTGCATTTGTTTTAGTCGCATTGCTTTGGCTGGGATTCCTTTTTATGCGATTTGCTAGTAATCAGAAAAACTAATTTAGCTATAAGAAATACGCCCTCAAATGAGGGCGTATTTTATTTCTCAATAAACTGATTGCTTTGTTTAATCAGCTGTAAGAAGATTGGAAGTGGAGGACGCTCCACTTTTTCTTTATCACCTTGCGCATTAAATTTTTCAAATTTGCCTTTGCGATTAAGATGATATTGTTCTCCATCTGGCAGTATTGCAACATTCCAATCTAAATTAGTCGCTAAAAGGAATACACGTTCGTTTGTTTCACTTAAATCAATACCTTGTGCATAGGATTTAATTGGTGTAGTAACCCCAAAGAATTGACGTAAGATCGTCGGCATAAAATCAAGGTGGCTAGAAAGTTGATGGTATTTTTTCGCATCACCTTGCCAATAAACAATAAATGGCACTCGAATATGCGCTTGGCTAAAGTCATTTTTAAGTTGCTCTGATGGTGCTAAGTCAGAGGTAATCACCACTAGGGTGTTTTTTAACGTGCCTTGTTCAGCTAATTCTTGCCAAATTTGGTTGAATAATCGTTGGTCTAAATCAATTAGGTTTTCAGAAGCCGTGAGTTCTAAATAGCTAAAGAACGGTTTTGTGATATCTCTTTGTACAAACCATTTATACCAAGCATTCAGCGTGTTTTCATTCCCTGTTGTTTTGGGAAGCTTGAATTCTTTTAGCATCGCACGTTGATAAATTGGTGCTTTAAAGCTGTTATAAGAGAACAAGCCAAATTGATATTGTTCTTTTTGGAATACCTCAATAAAAGGCGAGGCAGTTTTTTCGCTTAATACAGAATCAAGATATTTGCCACTTAGGCTGTAGAATAAGCCAAGAGTACTTGCTGTTGGGTTATCTGCAGCCGCATAGTGATTAGTAAATTCATGCGAGTTTAAGCTAATCGCTTTTAATGATGGCATGAGCTGCGTATTGATCTTTTCAGGTGCTAATCCACTAATGTTGACTAATAACAGGTTAACTTTCGCTGATTTCGTTACCTCTATTGCTTGTTTTGGATAATTCAAATAAAAACTATCAACTCGCCCCATGTTCTCAGCTTGTTGTTCTAGTTCTTCAATATCAATTAGCCCATGTTTTTCCAAGAAACTACGTGCGGTCATTGGGTAAGAAAGCGGATAATTTGCTTTTTGTGACGCAATTGGGCGGTTTAGGTTAGTATCGGCCCATGCATAAATTAAGTGAGTCGCAACAAAGCAACTTAAGAAAAAGCTTGCGACATATTTCCCCCAAGTTTGGCGGTTAAAACTACGGAGTTTCTGCCAACACCAACGGGAATAAAGCATTTCCATTAACAAAATAAGTGGCATGGGAACGAAAAGTAGCTGCCATTGGCGTGCTAGTTCGCCGTTATCTGGATTGACTAATAAATCCCAAACTAAAGGAGAAAGATGGAGATAGAATTGTTTGAAAACTTCGGTATCAAGTAGTAATAATGTTTGCCCGAATGTGGCAAAGATTACCGAAAATGCACGAAAACCACGGACATTTTTGATCACAAAACTCAGTGGAAAAAGAAGCAGCAAGTAAAAGGCAAAAACAACAAAACTGAAATGGCCAAATAAGCTAATAAAGAAATAAAGTTTGCCAGAAAGGGTATTAGGCCAATCGGCATTAAAGGCATAACGAGAAGCAATTAAAATCGCCAGAATAATATTAAATAGTGCAAACCAATGCCCCCATGAAATCCGGTCAGCGGTTTCTTCACGGTATTGGCGGGTATTGGCAGGCAGAGTAGCTTCTTTCAGGCGATTTAACATAGCTTTAAATTATTGTTTGGTTGGTGCGAGTGCGTTTTGAAGCGTATTTCCGAACGCTTGAGCTAAACGCTCACGTTGCACATCATCTTTAGCATTATTGCGAATAATGTTCGTCACTAAATTACCTAATGCCATTAACGCAAGATCATTCGGTGCTTTATGTTGTTCAAGAACAATAAAAAGATCTTGGATTAAATTATCAAGTTGTTCGCTTTTATATTTGGATTGAATTGCCATAGGGATTCCTCAAAAAACTGGCGTGATAGTAACATAAATTGGAGAAAAAATAGAGGGCAGAAAGGGCAAAAAATGGAAAAGCGGATCGAAAAAAGTAAAAAATTCAGTTGAATATAGTCTGTCATTTTACTAAAATGCCTGCCATTAGTAAAATTTCAGACTATTGGATGGAGGATAAAAACGAATGGTAAGGATGGAACAGTTAGGACATTCCATTACATATATCAAACAAATGTATACCCTTTGGGCAAAAAATGAAGGGCTAGATAACGTCCATGTATTGTGGATTCTTTGTAGCCTTTTACGACATCCACATCGTAGTCAACAAGAAATTTGCACAGATTTTTTTATTCCAAAACAAACATTATCGCCAATTTGTAAGAATTTATTAAAAGAGGGCATTATTGAGCCCGCTGCAGTTTGTTTAGATAAAAGAGAAAAACGAATTCAGTTAACTGAAAAGGGTAGAGCATTTGCTGAACCTATGATGGCACGTTTAAACATGCTAGAAAATAAAGTGTTTACTCGTTTAGGAGAGGAAAAAAGCGAGGTATTGATTACATTAACTCGCCAATTAAGTGAATTCTTAGGTGAATAAATTCTAAGCGACATTGATGCTGCCAAATAAATTTGCAAAAGTTTGAGAAAATTAAACCGCTTGTTTTCTAGTTTAGGCATAGCCTATTTATCACAACTTTAAGAAGTAGAATGTTTTGCTTCAGTATTAAATAAAACATGATTGCTTTGTTAAAAAGTGATGAATGTTAAAAGTTTATTAGTCTTACGGAGAATCTATGACAACAGATAATAAAAAAACCTCCACAGGTAGAAAAGTACTGATTGTAATCACTTTGATTATTGTATTAGTCCTTTTTGCTGGTGTGACAGGAATGCAAAAATTTATCTCATTTAAAAAGAGTGAAGCGGCAGCCAATATGCCTGAAAAGGTTAGTCAAGTTACTGCAATGACGGTGAAAACACGTGAATGGACACCGCAAATTGCTGCAGTAGGTTATATTCGCCCTAATCAAGGTGCAATGCTAAGTGCGCAAGCTTCTGGTACGGTTACGCGTGTAAATGTGAAATCAGGTCAACGTGTCAATAAAGGGGATTTATTGGTAGAGTTAGACGATGCAGTTGAAGAGGCAACATTAAAAGCTGCGCAAGTTCAATTACCAAACGCGAAAGCAACGCTTGATCGTTACCGTACTTTAGTGGCATCCAATAGTGCATCAAAAGCAGAATTAGACAATGCGCAATCAACTTACAATCAATTGCTTGCGAACATTGAATCTCTAAAATCTTCGATTGGTCGTCGTAAAATCTATGCGCCATTTAGTGGTGTTGCAGGTATCGTGAATGTGAACTTAGGCCAATATATTTCTACAGGAACAGAAATTGTGCGTGTGGAAGACCAAAGTTCAATGAAAATTCGTTTTACCTTGCCACAAACTGATGTAGAGAAAATTGCGGTAGGTCAGAAAGTGACAGCGGAAATTGATGCACTTCCAGGTCAGACATTCCCTGCGAATATCATCGCAATTGATCCTGCTGTTGACCGTAATACTGGTTTAATTAACCTTGAAGCAGTCATTACTGAAGGTGGTGAAAAATTGCTTTCAGGTATGTTCGCTCGTTTAAACGTGGCATTACCAATTAAACAAGAACAAATTGTGGTGCCTCAAATTGCAGTTACCTACACTATGTATGGTGAAACCTTATATGTATTGCAACCACTTTCAGATGAAGATAAAAATAAATTATCGGCACAAAATCCTGATAAAGATTTAAGCAAGATGTATCGTGCAAAACAAACGGAAGTGAAGACTTTAGATCGTAATGGCATTTATGCCTTATTATCAAAAGGTGTGAAAGCTGGAGACTTAATTGTTACTGGTGGTTTCCAACGTTTAGAAAATCATGCATTAGTCGAAGTTTCTGATCAAGAAGCGGTAGGTGTCATTCAACCAGCTAAAGCTTCAAAACTTTAATTGAGGTTTTTAATGAAATTTACTGATATTTTTATTAAACGACCGGTTTTGGCGATATGTATTAGCTTGCTGATTACAATTCTTGGCTTGCAATCTATCAACAAATTACAGGTGCGCGAATATCCAGAGATGACGGTCTCCATCGTTACCGTTAGTGTTAACTATTCGGGGGCTGATGCTAGCCTTATGCAGGCATTGGTTACCTCCCAACTAGAGGAAGCTGTCGCGCAAGCGGATAACATTGACTATGTGACTTCTTCAAGTAGTCCAAGTACTTCAACTGTAACTATTAAGATGAAGCTGAACACTAACCCGCAAATGGCGTTAGCTGATATTTCAGCTAAAGTAAATGCGATTCGTGCGAAATTACCGAGTGGTATTGACGATCCATCAATTAGTGTTTCATCTGGTTCAAACGATGCGTTGATGTATATTCGCTTTGTTTCTGATGAGTTAAGCACACCACAAATTGCAGACTATATTAACCGTGTTGTAAAACCGCAATTCTTTACGGTCAATGGCGTTTCTAGCGTAGATATTTTTGGTGCATCAAACTTTGGTTTACGAATTTGGTTAGATCCAGAAAAAATGGCAGGGAATAACCTTTCTGGTGCTACTGTTTTGGCTGCTTTAAGTGCGAATAACTTGAGTACAGCAGCTGGTAGCGCAAATGGTTATTACACGGTTTATAAAAACAAAGTGGAATCAACTACGCCTTCTGTTGCCGAATTAGAAAATGTAACGATTTCGACAACATCAGATGGTCGTACTATCAAATTAAAAGATATTGCAACTGTTGAATTAGATAAATACCAAGATGCCTCACGAGCAGTAGCTGATGGTAAAGATGCAGTGGTATTAGCGGTTTCAGCAGCAACAACTGCAAACTCACTAACTGTTGCAAAAGATATTTACCCAACCTTTAAGCAAATTCAACGGAACTTACCGGATTCGCTTAATGGGGAAATTATGTATGATAAAACCATTGCAATTGATAGCTCAATTAAAGAGGTTTATAAAACCATTATAGAAGCAACGGTTATCGTATTAGTGGTGATTATCCTCTTCTTAGGCTCATTACGTGCGATGATCGTGCCAGTTGTGACGATTCCAATTTCATTGATTGGGGTATTATTCTTCTTACAAATGTTCGGCTTCTCAATTAACTTGCTGACGCTATTAGCCTTGATTCTTGCTATCGGCTTGGTGGTGGATGATGCGATCGTTGTACTAGAGAACGTGGAACGCCATGTGAAAGAAGGGAAATCACCATTCGATGCGGCAATTATTGGGACACGAGAAATTGCAATTCCCGTTATTTCAATGACCATTACTTTGGTGGCAGTATATTCACCGATGGCATTGATGGAAGGCGTGACTGGCTCACTGTTTAAAGAGTTCGCGCTTACGCTTGCGGGTGCGGTATTTATTTCAGGGATTGCTGCATTAACGCTTTCGCCAATGATGTCTAGCCGAGTATTAAAAGCACACAGTGAAGAACATGAAAGTGGTTTTGCTAAATGTGTTAATGGCATGCTAGATAAAATGACAAGCTGCTATACCAATATGTTAAGGGGCGTAATGGCAGTCCGTTGGTTTGTTGTTGTGTTTGCTATCGGTATTTTTGCAACGTTACCAACGTTATTAACATCTTTATCTAGTGAAGTTGCACCAACTGAAGACCGTGGTTTCATTGTTGGTATCGGAAATGGTCCATCTAATACAAACTTAGACTACACGCAACAAGCAACTGAGCAGTTCAATGAAAAAGTTAAAGCGCTTCCAGAAGTGGCAGCAATGATGACAGTTTCTGGTTTTAACGGTACCAACAGCGCGCTTTCAATTATTTCATTAAAAGATTGGAATGAGCGTGATCGTGAACGTGCCGCGATTGCTGCTGATGTCTCAAAAATTGCTAAACAAATTGTTGCGATGGATATCAATGCAATTTCGTTCCCAGAAATTTCAACTGGTGAAAACGGCTTACCGTTCTCATTAGTGATTACGACAGCGGATGATTACAATAAGTTAGCACAAGTTGCTGGTGATGTGTTAGCAAAAGCACAATCTTCAGGTCAATTTTTCTTTGCAAATTTAGACTTAAAATTTGATACAGTAACAATGAAATGGAAATTTGATCGCGAAAAAATGGGAAGTTATGGTATTACTATGCAACAGGTGAGCCGAACATTAGGCGCATATTTATCTGGTGCAATTATTACGCGTGTAGATATTGACTCTCGAGCTTATCCGATTGTTTCTCAAGCAATTCGAAAAGATCGCCTAAATCCAGAAGATTTAATGAAATTCTATGTGAATACCGCAAGTGGTGAAACGATTCCGCTTGGTTCGATTGTTACATTAGAATTAGCGACAGAACCAGCTTCATTAAATCGAATGAGCCAACTTAACTCGGCTACTATTAGCGGTGTTGTGTCAGGTTCAATTGGTGATGCAGTAAATTGGGCAAAAGCTGAATTAGATAGAACATTGCCACAAGGTTACCAATACGATTTTAGATCTGAAGCACGTCAATATGTTCAAGAAGGTAGTGCAATGGCAATGACTTTCGCTTTAGCGGTGGTGATTATCTATTTAGTGCTTGCAATTCAATTTGAATCTTGGCGCGATCCAATGGTAATTTTGGTTTCTGTACCGTTAGCTGTGAGTGGCGCATTGCTAGTATTAAATATTCTTGGTATTGGCAAAGTTGCTGGAGCAACCTTAAATATTTATTCACAGGTTGGTTTGGTAACGTTAGTTGGGTTAATTACGAAGCACGGTATTTTGATGTGTGAAGTAGCAAAAGAAGAGCAATTAAATCACGGATTATCGCGTTTTGATGCCATTGTTCATTCAGCAACTATTCGTTTACGTCCGATTCTAATGACAACAGCTGCGATGGTAGCGGGCTTAATTCCATTACTATTAGCTTCTGGCGCAGGTGCGATTGCCCGTTTTAGTATGGGGATGGTGATTGTGGCTGGTTTAAGTATCGGTACGCTCTTTACCTTATTCGTATTGCCAGTGATTTATACCTTCTTAGGAGAACGTCACAAACCATTACGTGAATTTGATGAAGAAAAATATGCGAAACCCGCACTAGAAAAAACAGATATTGAACAACAAGCATAATCTGTATTGACTGACAAGCGGTTAGATTTTTGCAAAAATTTGCAAGAAACTAACCGCTTTTTCTATTGTCAATTTCTGTTAAAATAGGCATATTTTGATGATTATGCACGCATCAGCTTGCTGATTTTCATTACAGCAAGTCGACTCTTTTAATTATTTTCAAACAAGGATATTCAAATGACCAAACCTTTAAGTGTGGTAATTCTAGCAGCAGGAAAAGGCACGCGTATGTATTCAGACTTACCAAAAGTCTTACATCCAATTGCGGGCAAACCTATGGTAAAACATGTTATTGATACGGTAAAACACCTTAATGCACGCCAAATCAATTTAATTTATGGCCATGGCGCTGATTTATTAAAAGAAAGATTAGCGGATGAGCCAGTTAATTGGGTTTTCCAAGCAGAACAATTAGGCACAGGTCATGCGATGCAACAAGCAGCGCCATTTTTTGCAGATGATGAAAATATTGTGATGCTTTATGGTGATGCACCGTTAATTCAGCAATCGACGCTTGAGCGTCTTATTGCGCAAAAACCAGAAAATGGTATTGCACTATTAACGGTTAAGTTAGACAACCCAACGGGTTATGGTCGTATTATCCGTGAAAATGGCTCGGTGGTTGCGATTGTTGAACAAAAAGATGCTTCGGCTGAACAGTTAAAAATCCAAGAAGTCAATACTGGCGTTATGGTAGCTAGCGGTGCAAGCTTCAAAAAATGGTTAGGCAATCTCAATAACAATAATGCGCAAGGCGAGTATTACATTACAGATGTGATTGCGATGGCAAATGAAGATGGATTCCAAGTACAAGCGGTGCAAGCTGATGAATTTATGGAAGTTGAAGGGGCAAATAACCGTCTTCAACTAGCGGCACTTGAGCGTTTCTATCAGAAAAAACAAGCGGAAAAATTATTGCTTGCTGGCGTAACTTTAATCGATCCAAGTCGTTTTGATGTACGTGGTACCGTTGAACATGGAAAAGATGTGTCTATTGACGTTAACGTAATCTTAGAAGGAGATGTTAAGCTAGGTAACAATGTTAAAATTGGTGCGGGTTGCGTCTTAAAAAATGTGACCGTAGGTGATAATGTAGAAATCAAACCATATTCTGTGTTAGAAGATGCAGTGATTGGTGAAAAATCTGCAATTGGTCCTTTCTCTCGCTTACGTCCTGGCACTCAATTAGCTGAAGGTGCGCATGTCGGTAACTTTGTTGAGATTAAAAACGCACAAGTAGGTAAAGGCTCTAAAGTGAATCACTTAACTTATGTTGGTGACGCTGAAGTTGGTAGCAATGTGAACATTGGTGCGGGTGTGATTACTTGTAACTACGATGGCGCAAATAAATTCAAAACTATTATTGGCGATGATGTGTTTGTTGGCTCAGATAGCCAATTAGTTGCACCAGTTGAGATTGCTAATGGTGCGACCATTGGTGCGGGTTCAACCATTACTAAAAATGTGGCTGAAGGCGAATTAGTGATTACACGTGTTGCACAAAAACATATTCAAGGTTGGCAGCGACCAACAAAGAAAAAATAATGTAAAACATATGATTTTGTTTTCATGAATAAATTAGCTCCGATTTAGGTTGGGGCTATTTTGTTGTTTGGGGTTCTAGCCCCTCAATGCTAGAATAAATTGACTATAATGGAATATAGGTAAGGCAATATGAAGAAGGCTTTGGTTATTGCAAATGAAGCTTTTATGGATAATTTTCTTCCAGATTGGAAAGCCCAATTTGAGTTTGAGTATTACAGTGAAAAAATGGGGCAGAAGCAGAGTTTACCTGCGATTCAACAGAACGCTTATGATGCGCTTTTTGTAGATGATGAAGGTCTAAGTTATGACGAAGACACCTTCTTTTGTTGGTTACGCGTGCTGAAAGAAGAGGGGATTTTAGCTTTAAAATCGAAAGCGGGTATTTCACCTTTGGCATTACATCAACCATTTAGTCAAGTTGTTAGCTATCAAGAAAATACTAATGTGAATGTTTGGCTTTATTTTAAAGACACCAAACGTTTAGGTAAGAGCTATATTGATATTTATGTTGATTTTAATAATGCTCTATTGCGAAATGATTTAATGAGTGCGCTAGAATCCTTAGAAAATATGGCACTATTGGATCCAGATTCTCCAGCTGCTTTTTTAGCAAAGGTGCAAACCTTGCAAAAAGCAGGAGTTACCAATCAAGAAGAAACGGTTTTTCAGCGTTATTTACGTTATAAGATAAATATTTCTGCTCATCTTTTCAATGTATGTAGTATTTTATTAGCTGGTAATTATCAAGAAGGGTTTAAAGCACGTGAGAAGCTTTTTGAGCTTGTTGAAGAACTATTTCCTGAACGTCGCAGCCCATTTCCACCAAAAGATGAATGGCTTAAAGAAAAGCGCTGGAAAGGAGAGTCTTTAGCTAATAAACATTTGGTCATTTGGAGTGAGTTTGGTTTGGGCGATGAGATTATGTTTGCTCAACTAGCGCATATGCTGAAATTGCAAGGCACTAAAAAAATTACATTAGTGGCACAAAAGCCAATAATTTCATTATTACAAACGCATCCAGATATTGATGAAGTCATTATTCGCGAGAATGCTAATGCCGAACTAACGCATTTCGACTATTGGGTTTATCCTCATGCAATTTTAGCTCATGTGACAATGCCTTTTCAGCTTCAGCCGAAAAGAATACCTTATCTATCTGCAATACCAGAGAAACAACCACTGTTTTGCAAAAAAATTATTAAAAATGACCGCTTGAAAGTAGGCGTGGTATGGCGAGGTGATCCGTCGCATGAAAATGATGCTAATCGTTCTATTCATGATTTGGGGCCGATAGAGAAATTATTTAATAGCGATAATGTTGATTTCTATTGTTTGCAAAAAGAACAAAATGAGGCTGAAAAAGATTTATTAGCACGTTATCAAGTGACGGATTTATCCGCTGATTTACATGATATGGCGGATACTGCTGCGGCAATTAGCCTGTTAGATTGTATTGTGACGGTAGATACATCAGTGGCACATGTGGCTGGCGCATTGAATAAGCCAACATTGTTGATGCTTTCTTATGTTGTTGATTGGCGTTGGGGAAGCTACCAGCGAGAGAATTTGTGGTATCCGAATATGGAATCTATTCGCTGGCGTGCGATGATTGAAGATTGGCATTATGTGATTGATGAAGTAAAGCAAGCTTTAGCTAAAATCTCAGTGAGTCGATAAAATGGAACAGGCGCTAAATCAGCGCCTGTTTTGCATTAACCATCGAATTCTTCGCCAGTTTCATCCCATTTAAAATTCAGCGCAATGGAGTTTAAACAAAAACGTAAGCCAGTTGGGGGCGGTCCATCATGAAAAACATGACCAAGATGAGAGTCACAATTACTACAACGAATTTCAACTCGATGACGACCTAAAGAGTAGTCGTCTAGATAACGTAGTGCTTCATCTGAAACTGCCTCATAAAAACTTGGCCAGCCGCATCCTGCATCAAATTTTGTATCAGAACGGAATAGTGCTGAATGGCAACGTGCGCAACGATAAGTGCCCACACGGTTTTCTTCTAAAAATTTACCCGTAAATGGCATTTCCGTGCCGTGGTTAATGAGAATTTCAACTTGTTCTTCCGTGAGTTCATCAATATCTTTAATCATTTTATCCTCTAAAATTTTACTTAAAAGATAGCTAAAAAGTTCCTAAAAGCAGAGATGTTTTTTTACCTAAAAAGCGTTATTTTTATCAAATTTGACATGGATCATAAAAATAGAATCTGATATAGTGATTACGTTCTTTAGGCGTGTTTGCTGCATAAAAACATATGCTATAATGTAAGCATCTTTACAGAGATAGTCTTTCAAGTAAAGAACAATTTTGTTTAACTTTAATATAGGTGAAAAAATCTATGGCTATTAAAATTGGTATTAACGGCTTTGGTCGTATCGGTCGTATCGTATTCCGCGCAGCTCAACTTCGTGATGATATCGAAGTTGTAGGTATCAACGACTTAATCGATGTTGATTACATGGCTTACATGTTAAAATATGACTCAACTCATGGTCGTTTCGACGGTACTGTTGAAGTTAAAGATGGTGACTTAGTGGTAAACGGTAAAACAATCCGTGTAACTGCTGAGCGTGATCCAGCTAACTTAAAATGGAACGAAATCGGTGTTGATATCGCTGTTGAAGCAACTGGTTTATTCTTAACAGACGAAACTGCTCGTAAACACATTACTGCAGGTGCGAAAAAAGTAGTTTTAACTGGCCCATCAAAAGACGCTACACCTATGTTTGTAAATGGTGTTAACTTTGATAAATATGCAGGTCAAGATATCGTTTCTAATGCTTCTTGTACTACAAACTGTTTAGCGCCATTAGCGAAAGTAATTCACAATAAATTCGGTATCAAAGATGGTTTAATGACAACTGTTCACGCAACAACTGCAACACAAAAAACTGTTGATGGTCCATCTGCAAAAGACTGGCGTGGTGGTCGTGGTGCATCACAAAACATCATTCCATCTTCAACAGGTGCAGCGAAAGCAGTAGGTAAAGTATTACCAGCATTAAACGGTAAATTAACAGGTATGGCATTCCGTGTACCTACACCAAACGTGTCAGTAGTTGACTTAACTGTAAACTTAGAAAAACCAGCTTCATATGAAGAAATTTGTGCAGAAATCAAACGTGCTTCAGAAAATGAAATGAAAGGCGTTTTAGGTTATACCGAAGATGCAGTAGTTTCAACTGACTTCAACGGTGCAACTGAAACTTCTGTATTTGATGCTGCAGCAGGTATCGCATTAACAGATACTTTCGTGAAATTAGTTTCTTGGTACGATAACGAAACTGGTTACTCTCACAAAGTATTAGATTTAGTTGCTCACGTTTATAACTACAAAGGTTAATTGCAACTTGCCATGAAAAACGCCACTCAATGAGTGGCGTTTTGTTTTGTTTAAAGTTAAATGGTTGAAAAACTTTGGCTAAATTAAATTAGTCATTGAAGTAGAGTGGGTTTTTTTGATATATTTATACGCAATTTTTTCACATCATTATTCATGCAAATGCATGAGCAAATTAGTTAATTGACGGATATTCAATATGTTTAAAAAATTTTTAGGATTGTTTTCTAACGATCTTTCAATCGATCTCGGTACAGCAAATACGCTAGTTTATGTAAAAGGACAAGGCATCGTATTAGATGAGCCATCTGTGGTAGCTGTCCGTCAAGATAGAATTGGTTTATCAAAAAGCATTGCGGCGGTTGGAACAAACGCTAAATTAATGTTGGGCCGTACCCCAAGAAGCATTACTGCAATCCGTCCAATGAAAGATGGTGTGATTGCGGATTTCTTCGTAACGGAAAAAATGTTACAACACTTTATTAAGCAAGTTCATAGTAATAACTTTATGCGCCCAAGCCCTCGCGTGTTAATTTGTGTGCCAGCTGGTGCAACGCAAGTTGAACGTCGTGCAATTAAAGAATCTGCAATGGGAGCAGGTGCGCGTGAGGTTTACCTTATTGAAGAACCTATGGCTGCAGCGATTGGTGCTGGCTTACCAGTGCATGAAGCAACAGGTTCAATGGTGATTGATATCGGTGGCGGTACAACAGAGGTTGCCGTGTTATCATTAAATGGTATTGTTTACTCAACTTCAGTGCGTATTGGCGGTGATAAATTAGATGATGCAATTGTTGCGTATGTTCGTCGTCATTTTGGTTCAGCAATTGGTGAAGCAACGGCAGAGCGTATCAAAAAAGAAATTGCATTAGCAACGATTCGCGATGAAGACGAAGTTAAAACTATGGATGTACACGGACATAATCTTGCAGAAGGTGCACCACGTACATTTGAATTAAATTCAAGACATGTATTAGAAGCGATTGAACAACCATTAGATGGAATTGTTGGTGCAGTAAAATCTGTTCTAGAACAATGTCCTCCAGAATTGGCTGCAGATATTTTTGAACGTGGTATGGTGTTAACTGGCGGCGGTGCTTTATTACAAAATTTAGATATTTTACTTTCAGAAGCCACAGGTGTACCAGTAATTGTTGCAGATGAACCATTAACTTGTGTTGCAAGGGGTGGTGGTCAAGCATTAGATATGATTGACATGCATGGTGGAGATGTATTTAGTCCAGATGAATAATTTCGGCATCTAATCTAATAAATACTGAATGGATAATGGTTTTGCCATTATCCATTACCTTTTTCTAGTTCTATTCTTTTAATTCATTCTAAAGAAACAATGAAGCCTATTTTTGCTAAAGCCCCTTCTCCTGGCGTTCGACTTTTCTTAGCTATCTGCTTTTCTATTGCGTTGATTGCTTTTGATGGAAGAAGTTCTGCGTTGATTCATTTTCGTAATATGCTTGAAACGGCTGTTAGCGGATTGTATTACTTTGCCAACACGCCTCGTTCAGTATTAGATGGCGTCAGTAATAACTTTATTGATAACAATAAGCTTCAACTAGAAAATAAAGTTTTAAAAGAGCAGTTGCGTGAAAAAAATGCCGATTTACTTTTATTAGATCACCTTAAAGTTGAAAATCAACGATTACGCTTGCTATTAAGTTCTCCTTTGCGTCAAGACGAATATAAAAAGATTGCAGAGGTGTTAACGGCAGAGATGGATAGCTATCGCCAACAGGTGATTATCAATCAAGGGCAGGACACAGGCGCTTATGTTGGACAAGCTATTATTGATGAGCGTGGTGTAGTTGGACAAGTTATCTCAGTAGGAGAAAAAAGCAGTCGAGTATTGTTGATTACAGATATTACTCATGCAATTCCAGTGCAAGTATTACGGAATGATGTGCGTGGTATTGCCAATGGTACTGGCCATAATGATGAGTTAATTATTGATAATTTACCTCGTTCGGTTGATATTGTTAAAGGAGATGTATTAGTAACCTCAGGGTTAGGTGGACGTTTCCCTGAAGGATACCCAGTTGCGATTGTAGAATCTGTGGCAAACGACACCAAAAGCCAGTTTGCGCGTATTGTCGCTAAACCACTAGCTTCGTTAGACCGTTTACGTTACCTATTATTGCTATGGCCAACAACAGAAGAGTTACGTAAACAAAAAAGTTTATCACCACAGCAGGTGCGAGATGTTGTTGAAGAACGTAGAAATAGCACAAATCCGATTGAACGTTTGCGCTCCTTAGCACAGAAAAAGGAAGAAGTAACAGAAGAAAATAGTAAAGAAAACGTTACTGAACCGAATGAAGAGTCTGCAGAAAACCCAGCAGCTTTGCCGGAAAAAGATAGTGATGAAAATCATCATACTGACGTGGGAGCAGAATAGTCATGAGACAAACTTTTTTTCAGATTTTTATCTTAGCCTTTATTTTCATTGTGGCATTTGTGCTAGAAATTATGCCATGGCCTAATGATTTTCAGGGATATCGCCCAACATGGGTAGTATTAGTTTTGCTTTATTGGGCGTTAGCGTTACCAGATAAAGTTAGCGTAGGTACAGCATTTGTTGTTGGTATTATTTGGGATCTTGTAGTTGGTTCGATTTTAGGGATTCATGCATTAGTACTGTCTATTGCCATTTATATCATTACTAAGAACCACCAAATATTGCGTAATTTATCGCTTTGGTTACAAAGCTTATTAGTGATGCTATATGTTATTTTAATTCGTTTTATGATTTTCTTTATCGAAATGGTATTAAATAACGCAGAGTTTAATAACCAACAAATCGTGGGTGCAATAATTAGTGGTATCCTTTGGCCATGGGTTTTTTTATTGATGCGCCAAGTAAGACATCAATTACGATTACATTAAAATGATAAGTAGCCTTTCTTTTGATTTTTCCGAGGATTATCGCCCATTAGCTGCCAGAATGCGTCCGCGCACGTTGGCAGAGTATATAGGGCAAAGCCATTTATTGTCTGAAGGAAAACCACTCTATCGTGCAATCCTGGCAGGGCATGCACATTCAATGATTCTTTGGGGGCCTCCGGGAACCGGTAAGACAACTTTGGCTGAGATTATTGCGGGGCATTTTAATGCTGAAGTTGAACGGCTTTCGGCTGTAACTAGCGGCGTAAAAGAGATTCGAGAGGCAATTGAACGCGCTAAAATCAATCAACAAGCAGGACGACGAACCTTATTATTTGTTGATGAAGTGCATCGTTTTAATAAAAGCCAGCAAGACGCCTTTTTACCATATATCGAAAATGGCACAATTATTTTTATTGGCGCAACCACTGAAAATCCTTCCTTTGAATTAAATAACGCGCTACTTTCACGTGCGAGAACTTATATTCTCAAGCCTTTGCAAGCGGTCGAAATTTTAAAAATTTTGCAAAATGCGTTAGCAGATAAAACCCGAGGATTAGGTTCAGAATCCTTTGTATTGGAAGATGATGTGTTATCGCTTCTCAGTGATTATGTAAATGGTGATGCGCGTTATGCACTAAGCTGTTTAGAACTTATGGCTGATATGGCGCAAAGTACTTCAAAAGGAAAGCTATTAAATAAAACATTGTTAACGGAAATATTAGGCGAGCGTCAAGCTCGATTTGATAACGGCGGTGACCGCTATTACGATCTTATTTCTGCGTTACACAAATCTATTCGAGGTTCTTCACCAGATGGCGCTTTATATTGGTTTACTCGCATTCTTGCAGCAGGTGGTGATCCACTTTATGTTGCAAGACGCTTGCTAGCGATTGCTAGTGAAGATGTGGGGAATGCAGATCCTCGAGCAATGCAAATTGCATTGGCTGCTTGGGATTGTTACACTCGGGTTGGTGCTTATGAAGGCGAGCGGGCAATAGCACAAGCGGTTATTTATTTGGCGGTAGCACCAAAAAGCAATGCGGTTTATACGGCTTTTAATCAAGCAAAAAAATTAGTCAAAGAAACAGCTGATTATGATGTGCCTGAGCACTTACGAAATGCACCAACTGCGTTAATGAAATCTTTAGGATATGGTGAAGAGTATCGTTATGCGCACAATGAACCGAATGCTTATGCTGCTGGCGAAAATTATTTTCCACCTGAATTATCTGAAACAGTGTTTTACATACCAAGTGAACGAGGAATGGAAAAACAAATTAAGGAAAAAATGGCTTGGCTAAAAATGCAAGATGAACAGAGCCAACAAAAACGCTATAAATCATAAATGAGTTTGCAGAGAAATCTATGTTTGATATTTTACTTCCCGCCTGGCTTGCCGGATTACTCCTTGCCTTTATAACAGCGCCATTAGGTGCTTTTGTTGTTTGGCGAAAAATGGCCTATTTTGGAGATACACTCTCTCATTCCGCATTATTAGGCGTTGCTTTAGGCATATTTCTTGAAGTTGATCCTTATATTGCTGTAATTGTGATGACTATATTGCTGGCTTTAGCATTAGTATGGTTGGAGCATAAAACGAATTATTCGATTGATACCGTGCTTGGTATTATTGCCCATGTTAGTCTCTCTTTAGGTGTTATTACTATCAGTTTGCTTGATAATGTACGAGTTGATCTGATGTCATATCTATTTGGCGATTTATTAGCCATTGATTATCAAGATGTCATTTTTATTGGCATTGGCGTTTTCGTGATTGCTATTGTAGTCAAATTATTTTGGCAGAAGCTACTTTCAATTACGATTAGCCCTGAACTTGCTCAAATTGAAGGATTAAATGTTGCACGCCTTCGCCTTTTATTGATGACTTTGACAGCATTAACTATTGCATTAAGCATGAAGTTTGTTGGTGCACTCATCATCACTTCTTTATTGATTATTCCCTCTGCAACAGCGCGTTTATTTGCTAGAACACCTGAAAAAATGGTCGGATATGCCATTTTATTTACTATTTTGGCCATTTCAGGTGGATTATCTCTTTCTTGGTGGAAAAACACACCAGCCGGTCCTTCTGTGGTGTTATGCGCAGGAATTTTATTCTTACTTGGATTAACGCGTCGAAACCGAAATTAGCATAGCTTTGCTTTAGATTTAGATCAAAAAGCATTGAACTATTACAATCGGCTATAAAATTATTCGGATTCGTCTATTGAATTCGAGAAAGGATTCTCAGAAAATAACAAAAAATAACCCTATTATTTTAAGAAGAAAATTATGTGTCAATTACTTGGAATGAATTGTAATACGCCAACCGATATTACTTTCTCTTTTGAAGGTTTCCGACGGCGCGCTGGTATTTGTGATCAGCATACGGATGGTTTTGGAATTGCTTTTTTTGAAGGAAAAGGCGTCCGTATTTTTAGAGATAATCGCCCTGGTGCATCATCACCTATGGCAGATTTAGTCAGCCAATATAAAATTAAAGCTTATAACGTTATCTCTCATATCCGTAAGGCGACACGAGGAGATGTTAATTTAGAAAATACTCATCCTTTTATTCGTGAGCTGTGGGGAGAAAACTGGGTTTTTGCCCATAATGGTACGGTAGAAGGTGTTAAACCTTGTCCGGATTGTCACTATCAGCCAATTGGTACTACGGATTCTGAAGCAGTATTTTGTTGTTTACTTTCAAAATTAAAAGAAAAACATCCAGTTAAACCATCAGATAAAGAAATTTTTGATGCAGTAGTAGAGATTACCTCCAAAATTGCAGAAGCGGGTGTATTTAATTTTATTTTATCAAATGGCCATTGGATGATTGCACGTTGTTCGACTCGTTTATATTATGTGAGACGCAAAGCACCATTTAGCAAGGCATTGCGTGATGATGATGTAGAGATTGATTTTAGCCAATATACTACACCAAATGATAAAGTAACGATTATCGCAACTCAGCCATTAACTAAGAATGAAAAATGGCAAAAGATGAAGAATGGTGGTTATGTGATGTTTAAAGATGGTGATTTAGTTGAAGAAATTGAAGGAACGCTACCAGATAACCAATCACACGTTTAATTCAAAAATATAAGAAATAGACTGTACCTTAAAAGTTAGACTAAATCATTAACTGACTAGGTGCAGTTTTTTTATAACTAAATATAATCAATTATTCTTTCAATAAGTCAGAAAATTTTTGATCCTGCTCACAATTTCAAAAGAATCGCCTTTCTTTATTTTTAAGCTCTTCTACAATAGTCTCGTTTTTAGTATTAAAAACATACAATTCAATTTAACTTCAGATATCACAAGGGTCTTTTTATGAAAATTTTAACTTGGCCTGTGGTTGCAGGTGCTGCACTTGGTATCGTTGCGCCACTCCTTACTTATAATGGCAATCCCGGAAATATGGGATTTTGTGCGGCTTGTTTCTTACGCGATACGGCAGGATCGCTAGGCTTACATCATGTATCGCCATTACAATATCTTCGCCCAGAACTCATAGGATTAGTGTTAGGTGCATTAGCTAGCGCTTTCTTATCTAAAGAATTTAATCCACGTGGTGGCTCAGCACCACTTGCTAGAATTAGTTTGGGTTTTTTTGCTATGCTTGGAGCACTCATTTTCCTAGGTTGTCCATGGCGGGCTTATTTGCGATTAGGTGGTGGTGATCTTACGGCAATAGCGGGTATCGTAGGATTATTTGCCGGTGTATTAGGCGGCATTTTCTTCGCTAATCGAGGATTCTCATTAGGTAAGTCTAAGGAACAAAGCCAATCTTCAGGTTTAATTGGTCCAATTTTTACCGTGATTTTGCTTGTTTTAGCCTTAACTCAATTTAAATTTGGTGAAAACCTAGCAATTTACACCTCTGAAAAAGGCCCAGGTGCACAACATGCGGCAATTTGGATGTCACTTGCTGGTGGATTACTTCTCGGTGTGCTGATGCAAAAATCGCGTTTTTGCACAATTGGGGCATTCCGAAACTTTATCCTCTTCCGTGATACGCATTTATTAAATGGTGTGATTGCATTGATCGTTTTTGCGGCAATAACCAATGCCTTATTAGGTCAATTCCATTTAGGCTTTGAAAAACAACCTATCGCGCATAACGATTATCTCTATAACTTTCTTTCTATGGCGCTGTGTGGGCTTTGTTTTGCATTAGGTGGTGGTTGTCCAGGTAAACAATTAGTGAATATAGGTGAAGGAAATAATGATTCAGCACTATTTGTATTAGGTATGGTACTTGGTGCTGCGGTTGCGCATAACTTCGGTTTTGCAGCCTCTCCTACAGGTGTTGTAACCTTCACACCTTATGTTTTAATAGCTGGTTTTGCAGTTTGCCTATATATTGCTTTAACTAATAAATCTGAGGCTTAATAGGTTTATCAGAAAAATAAAAGGACTGAATGAAATCAGTCCTTGAATTTAAATATGTAACCTAACGTTTAGGGGCTCTATTCAGAGCCCCTATTTTTATTATTTGAAGATGATGTCATCTTTTGGATCGTAATCTGTTGCGTTTAATACTTTCTTCTCTTCAAAGTATTTTTTCAACATTTCCGCATCAATAAAGCCTGTATTTACATAAGTTGGGTGAGTTTTCATAATTGGATAACCATCACCACCCGCAGTTAAGTAATCAGGGATAGAGATTTTGTAAGATTTGTTCATATCTAACGGAGTACCGCCAACTTTCACATCAGAGATAGTTTTAGCTTGACGATCAACTACCATAGAGATATTGGCAAATTGTGGATAGCCACCAGTATCAGTTTCTTTTAACGCAACTGTTGTTAAGAAATCCACTAATTCTTGGCCTTTTAACTCAATAGTAGAGATCATATTACCGAAAGGTTGAACCGAAAGAATAGAACGGTAAGTTACATCACCTTCAGGGATTGAAGTGCGGATACCACCACCATTCATAATCCCAATATCAGCTTTCACGCGTGTACGTTGAGAATCAGCGATTAAACGACCTAAGTTGCTTTGATGGAAACGAACTGTTTCACGACGACCATCAAAAGTTCCACCTTTTACTTCACCAACTTTGATACCAAGGGTTTTGTCACCTTCATCTTGGTATTTTTTCAACTCAGCATATAGCGCTTCGTCAGCTTTAATTTCTGGTTGATAGAGTTCATACTCTTTTGAACCATCTTCTTTCTTAATGGTTTTTTTCAAGTTAATTGGAATTAACTCATATTTCACTAATGTAGTTTTGCCATCTTTAAATTCGAAGTCTGCACGGCCTAAATATTTACCCCATTCACCCGCTTGCATAATCCAAGTTCCGTTTTGGAAGTCTGGTTTACAAGCTGAGCCTGGAATGTATTTCTCAATAAATTTGCCTTGCTCATCAAAACAAACCGTATCATGTGTATGACCACCGATAATCATATCAAATGCACCAGCTGGTAATGCACGAGCCATAGAAACATCGCCAGGTGCATTGGTACCGTGTTTACCATCTAAATACCAACCCATATGTGTTAATGCAATGCGCACATCTGGTTTTTCTTTGCTATCGTTAAGCGTTTTTAAAACTTCTTGAGCAGTTTTAGTTGGATCTTTAAATTCCACATTTCCTGTTACATCAGGGTTACCTAATTTTGCAGTATCTTCAGTTGTTAAACCAACAACGGCCACTTTCAAACCACCTTTATCTAATAAAATATAAGGTTTAACTAAAGGTTGGTTTGTACGTTTGTTGATTACGTTCGCTGATAAGAATGGGAATTTAGCCCATTGTTCTTGCATGGTAAGAATTTGAAGTGGAGAGTCAAATTCGTGGTTACCCAACGTCATTGCTTCATAACCGATTGCATTTAACCCCTCAACATCAGGGCGAGCATTTTGCATATCGGATTCAGGCACACCAGTGTTTAAGTCACCAGCATTTAATAAAATCACAGAACCGCCTTTTTCGCTGACTTCTTTTTTAATTGCATCGATCATCGTTTTTTGCGGTGCTAAGCCAAATTCACCTTTGTTGTTATGCCAAAAGTGACCGTGAATATCATTGCTATGTAATACAGTAAAAGAATAGGTTTTACCTTGTTCGTATGCCATAGCTGATGTTGCAGAAAGTAATGCAACTGAGATAAGCGTTTTTGAGAATTTCATGATTTTCCTTATATAGTGAGTAACGAAGAAATGAGAATATCGGCGTTATGCAAAAAATAGCACCAATAGCCAAGTCAGTCCGGCAAGAACCATCGCCATAAAAACAGCTGCAGAGCCGATATCCTTGGCTCGACCGGAAAGTTCGTGGAATTCAGAACCGATACGATCTACGACCGATTCCACCGCACTGTTTAGCAACTCAGCTACAAGAATGAGCAAAACGGAACCTGCAAGTAGTGCTTTTTCAACGCCAGTATTGCCTAAATAAAGACCGATAGGGATAAGTACACAAGCCATCCAAACTTCTTGACGAAAGGCCGCTTCATGTAAATAGGCTGCTTTAAGCCCTTTCATGGAGTAACCTGCAGCACGAAAAACGCGTGCAAGCGTTGCTTTATTTTCTGGTTTCATAAAATTATCCTGCAATAAAATATTGCCTTATTCTAGCCTAAAGGGAGCAGTTGGGCTAAAAAAATTTCAATAGACACCATAAAAATCGAACTGTTTTGTAAATTTTTGCAAAAAAAATAGCAAAAATGACCGCTTGGCTATTCCATCTAATCTATTTTTAAGCTAATCTCAATCTCTCAAATTTTTAGGTGGATAGACGGCTAAACCGCTATCTTTTAGTTGTTATATAAAAGTGAACATTTTATGAGTACTTCATTTACATCAAAATTACTTGGCGGTAATTTGGTATTGCGCATTGCAATCGGGTTAGTGCTAGGGCTTGCATTGGCACGCTTAAACCCAGAATGGGCAAAGGCAGTGGGCGTTTTAGGTCAATTTTTCGTAAAATCATTGCGTGCAATCGCACCAATTTTGATTTTCTGCATTGTTTTATCCACCATTGCGAATAAAGAAGTGGGTTCTGACAGTAAAATCAAGCCGATTTTAGTGTTATATCTTGTCGGTACCTTTGTTGCTGCATTAACTGCAGTCGTATTAAGCTTTATCTTCCCAACCAAATTAACATTGGTTGCCGCAGCTGAAAATATTGCACCACCAGAAGGCGTCGGTGAAGTGATTAAATCAGTCGCATTTAACTTAGTAGATAACCCATTACAAGCTTTAGCGAATGGTAACTTTATCGGCATTTTAGTTTGGGCGATTGGTTTAGGTCTTACTTTACGCCATGCTTCACCTTCAACTAAAACTTTCTTAGCTGATTTTTCTGAAGCCGTTTCAGGCGTAGTGAAATTTGCAATTGCGTTAGCACCAATCGGAATTTTCGGTTTAGTAGCAGAAACTTTCGCAACCAGTGGTTTTGAAGCATTTAAAGGTTATGCACGTTTATTAGGTGTATTATTAGGTGCGATGGCGATTGTTGCATTTATCTTAAATCCATTACTTGTATATCTCAAAATTCGCAAAAATCCATTCCCACTGACTTTCATTTGCTTACGTGAAAGTGGCGTAACTGCATTTTTTACGCGTAGTTCTGCGGCAAACATTCCAGTAAATATGGGATTATCAAAACGTTTAGGTTTACGCGAAGAAATTTATTCATTAGCGATTCCGCTTGGCGCGAACATCAATATGGCTGGTGCTGCAATTACAGTAAGTGTTTTAACTTTAGCAGCAGCTTATACACAAGGTATCGTGCCAGATTTCTCAACAGCATTATTATTAAGCGTTGTGGCATCTATTTGTGCTTGCGGTGCATCAGGTGTTGCTGGCGGTTCATTATTGTTAATTCCTTTAGCATGTAGCTTATTTAACATTCCAAATGATGTAGCTGCACAAGTAATCGGTGTGGGCTTCATTATCGGTGTGATTCAAGATTCTGCAGAAACTGCATTAAACTCATCAACTGACGTGTTGTTTACTGCAGCGGTAAGTATTGCTGAAGATCAGAAAGCAGCGTAATTATTAGCGTATAACAAGCGGTAAGATTTTGCCTTTATTTTGCAAATCTTGCCGCTTTATTTTTTGGTAAGTATCAGAAAATTCGCTATAATCACTCCGTTTTATCGGCGCATCCAGTGCCGATGTTTTTTATATAAGAGAAGATATGTTTCAAAATAACCCCCTATTAGCGCAGTTAAAGCAACAAATTGAAGCCAGTAAAGAATATGTAGAAGGCCGTGTAAAAGCTTCTGATAAAGCATTTGGTTTTTTAGAATGTGAGAAAAAAGCTTATTTCATTCCCCCAGTGGAAATGAAAAAAGTGATGCATGGCGATATGGTTAAAGCTGTAGTTAAACGTGATGGCGATAAAGAATCAGTAGAAATCGATTCATTATTGGAACCTATGTTAGATCGTTTTGTTGCGCAAGTTCGCTTTAATAAAGATGGAAAATTACAATTAGCCATAGATCATCCAAGCATTAAACAAAATATTAGTGCCAATACGCATAAAAAGGTGACTGAAAAATTAGAAAGTGGCGATTGGGTGGTGGCACAATTAAAAACGCATCCATTACGTGATGATCGTTTTTTCTTCGCGCAAGTAACGCAATTTATTTGTAAAGCGGATGATAATTTTGCACCTTGGTGGGTAACATTAGCTCGACATGAACAACCTCGTGAACCGGTGAGCAATGAACCGGATTATACTTTGCATGATGAGTTAGAGAGAGAAGATCTTTCTTTACTCTATTTCACGACTATTGATAGCCCAAGCACACAGGATATGGATGACGCACTCTATATTGAACCTGTAATGCAAGCAGAAACCCAAATAGGTTGGCGTTTAGTGGTGGCAATTGCAGATCCAACGGCATATATTCCATTAAATTCAAATATTGAAAAAGCGGCACGCCAGCGTTGTTTTACCAACTATTTACCGGGCTTTAACATTCCAATGTTACCGCGCGAATTATCTGATGATCTTTGTTCTTTAGTACCAAATGAAAAACGCCCAGCATTAGTGGCTTATATTATGACGGATTTAGAAGGGAATTTAACGCAAGAAGCGACCTTTACTTCCGCATGGGTGGAATCTAAAGCTAAATTGGCTTATGACAATGTTTCGGACTATTTAGAAGGCGTAGAGAATGCATGGCAGCCAGAATCGGATGAAGTCAAACAACAAATTGATTGGTTGCATCAATTTACTCAAGCACGTATTCAATGGCGTGCAAAAAATGCCTTATTATTTAAAGAATCGGGCGATTATAAATTTGAATTAGCCGAAGATGGCGAAGTAAAAGATATCCATGTTGAATATCGTCGCATTGCTAACCAAATTATTGAAGAGTCGATGATTATTGCCAATATTTGCTGTGCGAGATTCTTAGCAGAACACGCTAAAACCGGTATATTCAATACCCATTCTGGTTTTGACCCGAAAAATTATGAAGCGGTGAGAGCTTTCTTATTGAGTACCTTAGGTACAGAAGAAAATATTGCTGAACTAACGCAACGATATAGCCCTGAACGTCTAGCAACGTTAGAAGGCTATTGCGATATGCGTCATGATATTGAGCCTTTCCCAGAAAATTATTTGGAATTACGCTTACGTCGTTATTTGACTTTTGCTGAGTTTAAAGCTGAAGTTGCGCCGCATTTTGGTTTAGGAATTAGCCATTATGCGACTTGGACATCTCCAATTCGTAAATATGGAGATATGGTTAACCATCGTTTAATCAAGCAAGTGTTATTGAATCAGCCAATTCAGGCGGTAGAAGAGAGCGTATTAGCGCGTTTACAAGAAGCTCGTCGCCAAAATCGTTTAGTTGAGCGCGATATTGCTGATTGGTTGTATGCACGTTATTTACAACCAATGGTTGAGCAAGCGGTCGAATTTGAATGTGAAATTGCAGATGTTTCTCGTGGCGGATTACGTGCGAAAGTGATTGCAAATGGTGCTCAGATCTTCGTGCCATTTTCGACTATCCATTCAAACAAAGATGAAATTGAATTTATAGCGGAAGAATTAGCGCTTTATATTAAAGGTGAAAAAGCTTATCAAATTGGACAGGCTGTTAAAGTTAAATTAACAGAAGTAAGATTAGATACCCGTTCAATTGTGGGTAATCTTATTTAGTTGACAAGGCGGAGTGAAAAAGTAGCTCCGCCTTTTTACAAGGAGAAATCATGGCAACCTATATTGTGGGAGACTTACATGGCTGTTTTGAAGAATTTCAACGGCTATTAGAAAAAGTTGCTTTTGATCCAGCCAAAGATGAGATTTGGTTAACGGGCGATTTAGTCGCAAGAGGGGAAGATTCTTTAGCTTGCTTACGTTTTGTGAAATCATTAGGTAGCAAAGCGCAAATGGTGTTAGGAAATCATGATTTGCATCTATTATCGACATTGCTTGGGATCAAACGTGTGAAACCAAACGATAAAGTTGATGCTATTTTCCAAGCTGAAGATCGTGAAGATTTGCAAAATTGGCTTAGAAATCAACCGCTTGTTGCGCAACATCCAAAACATGGTTTTTTATTAGTTCATGCGGGAATTAGTCCTCAATGGGATTTGGCTACCACGCTAGCCTGTGCAAGAGAAGTAGAGCAAACATTACGAAGCGAACATTATGCAGATTATTTAGCACAAATGTATGAAAGCCAACCGGATTATTGGCGAGCAGATTTAACAGGAATTGCGCGTTGGCGTTACTGCGTGAATGTGTTTACTCGTATGCGTTTTTGCTATGCGGATGGGCGATTAGATTTTGCTTGCAAAGCACCAATAGAAGAAGCTCCTAAAGAATTATTACCTTGGTTTGCACTTGATAACCCACTCTATGAACAAACGCCAATTATTTTTGGACATTGGGCAAGTTTAATGGGAAAAGCTAACCGAAAAAATATTTATGCTTTAGATACTGGTTGCGCTTGGGGACAATATTTAACAATGCTACGTTGGGAAGATAAACAGCTTTTTACTCAACCAAGACTTAAATAGTATAAATAAAAAATCCCAGTTCAAGGAACTGGGATTCAGAATAATGGTGCACTAGCTGGACTCGATTTTTATATTTAACGCATTGATATTAAAGGCTTTTTATTTTGCTGTTTATTTCGTGGTTACAATCGTGGTTACATAAGGGAAAGCTGAATACTCCAATCCTTAGATAGCTAGTTACTAATTATCTTTTTAATATAAAAGTTAGATTTTTTTCTTATAAAGTCGTCATCTCGTCATGTTTTCATAAAAAATATATATAAATCAATAACTTATATATTACAAACCCGTCATTAAGTCGTCATTAACCCATCATTAAGTCGTCATCTCTATTTTCCCTATAACTATCTTAGTTTTTACTTATATTTTCTTTTATTTGTACAAAAAAGAAGCAATCAAACTTTATCTACTCAACTACTTTCAGCGTAGCTAATCGCTCAAATTTTATACCATTTACTTTATCTTTTTAGTGCTTATATTGTTTTATGGGCTAATTGTAGCCGTCTTAATTAAGATGATTATAAGGACTGAATATGCTTATTCATAAAAAAATCAGAACTGAAACAATCGCAACACTTAAACCTCATTTATTAGAAAAGATGAAGCGTTTTTATAGTGGCAGATTACTGCGATTAAACGCAAGCGAGCAATGTCCAGCGATTGCAGTTTATTTAGAAAACATTGAGTCGGAAGAAATCACTACTTGTGAAAGTGGTTTTGATGCCATGTTAAACATTGGAATTTACTTTCCGCCTAATGCTGGAGAAGATGAATTAGACTCGGTGGCCGAAATAGTTCGTAATGTTATGACTAGCACGGAATTTGATTCGTTAGATAGTGTTTCGTTGAAAGGTTATCGTTATGAATATGACGAAGAACAAGCGACTTGGGTTTCATCAACTCTTCTGTTCGCAGTAAGTTACAACGATTAAGGGGAAAGTTATGTTTAAAAAATTATTAGAATTACGCCAACAAAAGGCAGAAAAAGTAGCAGAAATGCGAGCAATGCTTGAGAAAGCAGAGAAAGAAAACCGCTCTTTAAATGAAGTTGAATCAGCGGACTTTGAGAAGTTAAAAGATTTGATTAAGCAAATGAGCGATGAAATCAGTAAATACGAAACCGTAGCAGATGAAGAACGCAGCCTTGAAGGGCAAGCGCACTCTGTGGAACAACGTAGCACAAAACAACACTCAAATGATGAGTTACGCCATTACATTAAAACTGGCGAGCTTCGCAATTTAACAACTACTAACGGCGAAGATGGTGGCTATTCAGTTATTCCGCAGTTAGACAAAGAAGTGATGAAACGCTTAACGGACGATAGCGTAATGCGTCAGCTTTGTAATGTGGTGCGCTTGCCTATGGGTGCTAAAGAATACAAAAAACTTGTTTCAGCAGGTGGCGCAACTGTAACGCATGGCACAGAAGGAACGGCACGCACTGGCACTACAACGCCTAAACTTCATGAAGTTACTATCACATTAAATTCTATCTATGCTTACCCGAAAACTACGCAAGAGATTTTAGACTTCTCTAGTATTGATGTTTTAGGCTGGTTAACTGATGAAATCTCTGAAACCTTTACCGAAACAGAAGAAGTTGACTTAACCTCTGGAGATGGTAACAAGAAAGCAAAAGGCTTCTTAGCTTATGACCGCACAACCGAAGACGACAAAGTTCGCCAATTCGGAAAACTTCAAAAAATTGAAGTGGCTGGCGTTGCTAAAATTGATGCTGATAATTTAATTGATGCTTTCTATATGCTTCATAGCAAATACCGTAAAAATGCTGTTTGGGTAATGTCATCTACTATTGCAGCAGTGTTACAAAAACTCAAAAACAAAAACGGCGATTATATCTGGCGAGATGGTTTAACAGCAGATGCACCAGCTACTTTATTAGGCCGTCCAGTATATTTCTTAGAAACAATGCCAACAGGCGGTGTGAATAAGCCAGTAATTGCTTTTGGCGACTTCAAACGTGGTTACTTCATTGTAGATCATGAAACAGGCGTAAGAACTCGCCCAGACAATCTAACAGAAGCGGGCTTCTACAAAGTACACACCGATAAATACTTAGGCGGTGGCGTGGTCGATTCAAATGCGATTAAAGTAATTGAAACTACAGCATAAACCATAAAGGGGGCGTAAGCCCCTTTTTGCTTAATAGGTAACATATGAAACAAGAATTTGAAATCCGCTCAACAACCCTTTCAACTGATGAAGAAAATCAAAAGCTAGTTGGTTACGCTGTTAAATGGAATAGCCCATCTCAAGTGCTTTACTGTGATTTTGTAGAGCTGTTTGCTCCAAACGCATTTAGCGAAAGCCTAGCAAGTGGCGAAGATATTCGCGCGCTCTTTGAACACGACTACACCAAACTACTAGGACGAACAAGCGCAGGAACTTTAAAACTTGAAGAAGATTCTATCGGTTTACGTTTTGAGCTTACCCCACCAGATACAACACTAGGGAAAGATTTATTGGTTAGTGTTGCTCGAGGCGATATTACAGGAATGTCTTTCGGCTTTTACGCAACCGAAGAAAACTGGAATTTTGATGCCGAGCCTTATCAAAGAACAGTACTTAAAGCAGAACTGTTCGAAATTACAGTAACAAGCATTCCAGCTTATCCAGAAAGTAGCGTAGAAATCGCCAAGCGCTCAATGGCTGCTGCTAAAGGACAAGCAAACAGTAAGCCAGCCTCACTCTTTAAACGCTGGTTAGAAGTTATGGAGGCGTAGAATGTGGAATCCATTTAGACGAAAAGAACAACGCAGCGCAACACTTAGTGTTGATGAGCTTTTATCTTATATGAACGCAAGCAATACAGGCGCGGGGGAATTTGTCAGCCCACAAACAGCAGAAGCCTTGCCCGCTGTAATGAATGCTGTAACAGTGATTGCAGAGGCTGTAGCTTCTATGCCTTGCTATTTGTATTCATTAAAAGAAGATGGCCGCGAAAGAGTTTATCAGCACCCAGTAGAATATCTACTTAATGAAATGCCGAACCGTAATCAAACGCCTTACCAGTTTAAATATACGATGATGCGCCATTGCTTATTAACTGGCAATGCGTATGCCGTTATTGAATGGAATCATAAGGGCGAGCCAGTAAGCCTAACACCGTATCAACCTAGCGCAGTAAACATCTATCAGAAAACAACTGGCGAATACATTTATCAAATCACAGACTTAAACGGAGTTACAAAAAACTATCTTCAAGATGAAGTCTTACATTTGCGCCATAGCTCTTTAGATGGATTCATGGGGCGCTCGCCTATTGCTATTTGCCGTGAAACAGTTGGACTAGGTTTAGCACAACAGCGACACGGTTCAGCCATTATGAAAAACGGTTTAATGGCTAGTGGTTTAATCTCTACTGCTGATTGGCTAGATGAAGCAAAAGGACGAAGAGCAATGGAAGCATTAGAGCGTTTCAAAGGTGCGAAAAATGCTGGGAAAACCCCAATCCTTGAAGGTTCAATGGAATATAAGCAATTAGGCATGACAAACCAAGATGCGGAATGGTTACAGAGTCGAACCTTTACTATTTCTGATATTGCTCGAATCTACAACATCAGCCCAATTTTCTTACAGGACTACTCAAATAGTAGCTATGCGAACTTCAGCGAAGCAAGCCGAGCTTTTTTATCTCAAACCTTAAGACCGTGGCTAACTAACTTTGAGCAACAATTAAAAGATGCACTCATGATTGACTTAACAACCAATAGCAAAAAGCGCTTTTTAATTGAGTTTGACACTAGCGACTTATTGCGAACAAGCCAGAGCGAGCGATTCAGTAGCTATGACGTAGCTATAAAAGCGGGCGTTATGTCCCCTAATGAAGTGCGCAGACGAGAAGGACTTGCGCCTTATGCTGGAGGCGATGAATTCAGTCAAGCATGGAAACAAACCGTAGAAGTTAAACGTGCTAATGGCGGAAATAAAGAATGAGGTATATATGGGCAGAATGATTAAAGCCGGCAAATATAACAAGGTAGTTACCATTCAAAAGCGAGACTATAAAAGAGAACAAGCCGCTAATCAGTATGGAGAAAATAAGGCTGTTTGGCGAAATGTTGCAACAGTGCGGGCAAGTGTAGAGCCATTACAAGGACGAGAATATTTTAGTGGGCCTTTTCAAATGGGGGAAAACATTATCCGCATTCGCATTCGTTATCTTGAAGGCATTACAAATAAAATGCGAGTTAAATATGGAAATCGTCTTTTAGCTATTTATTCCGTAATTGACAGCATGGAAGCGCATAGAGAATTACAGTTAATGTGTAAAGAAGGAGAGGCTCATGGAGAATATTGATTTAACTATTGATGAAGTGAAACAGCATTTAAATATAGATCATGATTTAGATGATGACTTGCTTGAGGGCTACAAGGCAGCAGCGCTTGAAGTATGCCAAACGCATATAGGGAAAACTTTTGGAGAAACCAAAACGGAAACCACTATTCCATTTTCTCCAGCAATCAAAGTAGGCTGCTTGCTTTATATCGGGCTTTTATACACAAACCGAGAAATGACTACCGACACAGCGCAAGCAGTAATCCCAATGACGATTAAAGCATTGTGGGAAGTGTACAGAGAACCCGCTATCTATTGAGGTAATTATGCCTTACCAACCGTTAAGAAGATGTAGTTACCCTAACTGTAAAAATAAGGTTAAGTCTGGCAGATGCGAAGAACATAAGCCAAAGGATACAAGAGCAAGCAGCAGCGCTCGCGGGTATAACTATGCGTGGAGCAAATACCGCTTGAAATACTTACGGCTTCACCCGCTCTGTGTAATGTGCCTCAAGAAAGGAATCTACACGCCCGCAACTGTAATAGACCATATAACGCCAGTAGAGAACGGACAAGCAGATCCTCTATTCTGGGTAGAAGATAATCATCAGGCACTCTGTAGAGATTGTCATAGCTACAAGACAAGAGTGATAGACCAAAGAGGCTTTGGAGCGAAAAAATGAACTACGATAACGAACTCATGATGAACTCATTGCTATTTGTAATGATTATAAATCTCTGGATTCAACTCAACACCTAATCAGAGACAAACAGAAAAGAATGGGTATCTTCTGTAACTGTTTCGATATGGAAACAGTTGAGTTATGGTCATATGACCACAGTTGAACGTGCTCAAAATTGAGCTGGTTAAGAACCAATCCAAATTTGGTTTGGTAGAAATTTTGAATAAAACTCAATTTTGAGGTTTGTTTTAAAATCAATGAGTTACAAAAAACAATTTGAACAGGTGGGGGCAGTTTTGAAAAGAAAAGCTCAATCCGTCAGAACCGCCCGCCCCCTTAAATTTTTACGCACAGCATTTTTTTTGAAAATAAGGACACGCAATGACAACAAAGAACAAGAAAAAAACACACAACCCACCTAGCTTTTTAGACCCAATCGCAAAAGCTGTATGGAAAGACAGAATCCCGCAACTTCTCGAACGTGGAGATATTGAAGAGGCAGACTTAATTCATCTCGAATTATATTGCGTAAATTATTCACTCTTTCGCGCAGCCGTAGAAGATATTCATAAAAACGGCTTTTCAATCGTAAATAGTCAAGGCACGCAATCTCGCAACCCTGCTCTTTCTGCTAAAGCTGATGCGGAAAAAGTGATGGTTAAAATGTCATCTCTTTTAGGATTTGACCCGGTAAGCCGCAGAAAAAATCCTATTGAGGTAGAAGCGGCAGATATGTTCGACCAAGTACTTACAATGTAGGTAGAAAATGGCAATCTGGCAAGCATACGCAGAGAAAGTAAGAACAGGCGAGATAGTGGCTTGTAAGAAGATAAAACAAGCCGTAGAGCGTTATTTTAGAGATTTAGAGAACCCCGATTATTTCTTTGATGAAAACGTGGTAAATAAATTCCTCGCCTTTTCGAAACTATGCCCGCACGTTAAAGGGCATTTGCGCGGACAGCCTATTATCCTTTCAGATTGGCAAGTGTTTTTATTTGCTAACATATTAGGCTTTAAGCGCAAAGATACAGGCTTAAGAAAGTATCGTTCTGCTTATATTCAAGTAGCAAGAAAGAACGCTAAATCAACCGTAGCAGCAGTATTAGCTAACTGGTTTCTATTGGTAGAAGATGGCCAACAAGATATTTATACTGCAGCAGTAAGCCGAGACCAAGCTAGAATCGTTTTTGATGATGCTCGCCAAATGTGCTTACTTTCTGCCCCACTAAAGAAGCGCCTTAACATTCAACAACACAAGCTAATCAACCCTAAAAGCAATAGTATTATGCGACCGCTTGCCGCTAAATCTTCAACTATTGAGGGAACGAATCCAAGCCTTGCTATTGTAGATGAATACCACTTACACACAGATAATAGCGTTTATAGTGCTTTAGAACTAGGACAAGGCGCACGCCCAGAGGGCTTACTCTTTGCTATCACAACAGCAGGAAGCAACGTTATTTCAGCCTGTAAACAACACTATGACTATTGCGCGCAAATTCTAGATGGAAATGAACAGAATGACAGCTTGTTTGTTTTAATCTTTGAGCTAGACGAAGAAAACGAAATAGACAACCCTGAAAACTGGATAAAAGCAAATCCCAATATAGGCAAATCTATTCCTTACCTTGATTTTGAGAACACTATTAAGAAAGCGCGTGGCATTCCCTCTGAATGGGTGGAGATGCTAACCAAGCGTTTCAATGTATGGTGTCAAGGCACGACCCCGTGGCTAGGCGAGGGGAACTGGGCGCAATGCGAACGACAATACACGGATAGCGATTTACTGCACCAAGACTGCTATTTAGGCTTAGATTTATCAAGCACTAACGACTTAACCAGCCTTTGTTATACGTTCCCTCATGGAAATAAAGCCCGCTTGTTTACACGGCATTACATTCCGGAATTTCAGCTTAATAACGTGGCAAATAAAAACCGTGCTATATATCGAAACTGGGTGCGTAGCGGGTGGCTAATTGTTACAGAGGGCGATTGTATCGATTATGACAAAATCAGAGACGATATTCTAAAAGATGCCGAACGCTTCAATATAAAAATGATTGGCTTTGACGTATGGAACGCAACTCATTTACGCACGCAATTACAAACTGCGGGGCTCGAAGTTGAGCCATTTCCACAAACCTATCAGCGGTTTAGCCCAGTAGCTAAAAGCACAGAAGTATTGATAAATAGACAAATGATAGAACATAACGGCGACCCTGTGCTGGCTTGGGCGCTATCAAATGTTGTTATGGAAACAGATGCGAACGCTAATATCAAGCCTAATAAGAAAAAGGCAGCAAATAAGATAGACCCAGCGGTTGCTTTTCTAATGTCTTTTGGAACTTATCAATTAGAATACGGCGATTTAATCTTTGAGCTTTCAGAAGAACATAAAAACGCACTTGCTGAATTTAATGGAATTGATTTATAAGGAGCAACTACTAATGGTTACAAAAATAACAGGATTAAAAGAGTTAGAGGGAAATTTAAAAAAGCTCGTAAAAGAGGTAAAAAAGAATACCAGAAAAGCAGTTAGAAAAGGTCTTAATAGCGCAGCTAGTTCGCTTGAAAAATCAATTAAACCACAGGTTCCAGTGTTAAATAAAAGCACTGATTTTCGCCAAAAAGGAACGATAAAAAATAACGTTAGACATAAAACAAAAGTAGCGAAAGATGGTTTAAGCGGCATTACAACAATTCGCGTAATGCGTACGAAAGGCAGAAGAATGGCCAGAGTTGGGGAAAATACCCGAGACAAAACAGACCCTTTTTATTGGTGGATGGTAGAATACGGCACAGTTAAAATGAAAGGTCGTGGCTATATGGAAAAAGGATTTAAAGCAGGCGAAGAACGAGCAATGAAAATCGCAGAAGAAGTCGTAAAGGAAGAATTGAAGAAATCATTTAAATAATAAAAAGGCCCACCGCTACGAAACAGTGGGCTTTTTCTGACTTACTCGATACTTTTAGCTTAATGAGTTATGACATCGAACAAGACCAAACAAACCGCAGTATGGTTATTGCCATTATGCGCTTAAATTTTTGGTATCTCCCTATAAGAAAGAAGATACCAATATTGAGAGGACTTTAAGAATATGCCAATACCTTAAAGCCAAGATTATTATAGTTTATTTTTCTACAAGGGAAAATAGAAGTAACTTAACGTAACTAAACGATGATAAAATAATTTCACTATTTCTTAAAAAATTAACGCATCTAGGTTAGCTCCCGAAAGCAAGCCCCCTTAGCTTGTTGGTGCGTTCCTATCATAAGGGCAAATGCGAAAGGGGCATTTATGACAACTCAACGAGTTTTACCTAAAAAGGCATATTCAATCAGCGATGCAGTCAAATACATATCATTAAATTACAATATCAATATTTCAGAATATGATTTATTAGAATATATTCAATCGGGTGATTTACAAGCCTCAATCCACCTTGACGGGCGAATTGATAAGATATATAGCGTTAACAAAAAGGAAATCCCACACAATAAAATGCTAAATATTCGAAATGAAGAAATATTTTTACAATTCAGCCAAAAGGATATAGAGCCAGAAATAGAACATAATGAGAATTATAATATTTATCGAATAAAACTAAATAATGTTTATTTTAGCATTGATGTTATATTAAATGATGCTTATTACCTTCCTGAATATTTTTCAGAAAATGATGAAATAAAGCTTTACACCGGAGAACTAGACCGTTTTAGAAACATTGTTTTTAATGGATATTTTCCTCTTTCTAAATGGGTGTTCGAACCATACAACACGCTAGAATTGGTTGAGTGTGGTTATATAGAGGAATTTCCAGATATTTATGTAAATACCTTTTCTGGGCTTTATCTTCATTTGCCTATTGAAGAAAATAGAACAAAGCTTTATTTAGGAGATGTCTATATTATTCATAAGGATATGATCGCGTTTTTGGAATTATTTTCCGTAATTGATGAAAGTTACGAACAGCAAGAAGAGGTTCAGAAATTTAAAAATCAAATTAGTGATAAAAACAAACAAATTGAAGAACTCCAAAAACAGATAGGAAAAACTAGTAAAGAAATTTCTGGCAAATCTGAAACTTCTTACTTAAATCTCATCCAATCCTTAAAAGAAGTGTGTTTATCTGAAAAAAGCTTTAGCAACCAAGAAGAATTGATAGTCTATATTAGTGAAAAATATCAAGGCTACACTGGATTAAGTGAAGCTAATTTACGAGATAAATTCAGCAAAGCGAATAAAATCCAATAACCTATTTAAGAGGTCTATATAGATTCATTTTGGATCTATATAGATTTTGCCTCCCAAAAAAATCCCTTCTAATACTCTCCGTAACGTTACGCAACTAGACGGGCTACTAGTTAGCCCTACGCTATTAAACTAATATGGAGAGAAAAGATGATCCAATCTCAAACCCAATCTAAAAAACTTATCACAGGCAAAGAAGTAACAGCTATTGTAGGCTTTGGCCGCACTAAACTGAATTTACTCGTAAACGCAAACCAATTTCCGCAGCCAATCCGCTTTTCACAAAACTTTATCCGTTGGGATTTAGAAGAAGTGAACCAATGGATTGACGAACAAAAAGCATCACGAGCTTAAATAGGGAGGCAAACAATGGGTAGAAGAAAGGCAACTCAATTTCTAAAAGTTCTTAATCGCATTATTTTTTCTGATGTTAGCGGAATAGATGGTTACTTAATGAGAATGACGGCAGCGCGAAATTATGTGAGCTTGCTTGAGCGCCTCTATTTAGAGGAAAGAGTGAATCGCAAATGGGAAAAAACTTCAGACGGCTTTGGACGATACCTCCGTTATGAAGTTGCCAATGCGGAACAATTAAGAAAGGTAATCGCAGTTTATAAGGCTAAAGGCGGCGAGCTTACAGAGGCTCAAGAAAAACAAGCCTATTCGCGCTTTGAATAGAAAAAGCAAGCACCGCAAGGATCGCCCCAAGCGGTGCAGTTCCTCAACCTGAGAAATAAGACTACTCGCCATAAGTTGTGTACATATGCCTACAACTGGAAAAGTTCCGAAATCTCAGAAATGAGGCTACTCGCCACACTAATTTCAATTCATAAAAAGAGTTTAATATGAATCAAAATCAAGTTAATTATACATCAAATGAAAAACTTTCACAATTTAAAAGTTTGACAAGTTCTGAATTTTCGAATACATTCGACAACGTTATCACAAAATTGATAACCGAGCGTGGAAACTCGAATAAATTATCACTGGCGAACACTAGCACGCCTTTAAATAATCGTGCTTTTTTTGTTCGAAAACTAAACACACCTAAAGAAAGCAACCAAACTAAAACAGTTTTTATTGCATTCCTCTCAAATGAATTTAACCGGCTCAATGTTGAGTTTGTTAAATCTCTATCAATGGTAGCGTTTAGTGGGCAACGTTTAATCGTTGGCTGTGTTCCAGTGATCGCAGTTTTCCACCCCGCTAAACGCTATCGCCAAACCGTGGAAAGTAAAGCGATAGTTCTTCAAAAATCTTCACTGGAGCTGTTAGCTATGTTCTACAAATTTCTAATCATAGGCGAAAACCGTCTAAAAATCTCAATTCTAGCAAGCAACGAGAAAGAAGCTCGCTCTCTCTTAAGTTTAACCTCTACTGCCGTCTTAATTGCCCGCACACCAGCAAAAAAAGAGGTGGACGCAAAATTGAGCTCACCTAATTCAGAAGGCAAATCAAAATTCCTAATTGCTCGCACGCCAGCAAAAGGGGGCTTATATGCGTAAATTTACAGCACCAAAACACACCGTATTCAGTGTGGAACAAGTAAATAAAATTGAGGCTTCAGCAAGATACGCTCACGCAATTTTAACTCTCATTCAGAATGACAGCCCAAATAATGAAAGTGATGAGCCTGAAGAATTCTTTACCAGTACAAGCGCCATAAAGACCGCTATTTCAGCAGTCCAATACTTCCTCGAAGAGATTGAGGAAAACTGCAAAAGCGACAAATTTGTAAGAATTGAGGAATAACAAAATGGCTAAAAAGACACTAACCCAAAAAGAAAAATTTACTGAAGCGACGTTCAAATGCTGGCAGGCAGCAACCCTATTAGAGGCTATGTCTAAATCTCGTCTTTCTGAAATGGACGGCACAGATATTAGCGTGGCGCTCGAAGGGATTCATGGGATTTTAGCTTCAGCATTGTATGAATTGGAAGATTTAGAAGTGGCGGGGGAATAACATGAGAGATTTAGAACAAGAATACCAAGATGCTATCAAAGAGCTTTCCAAATGTGAAAAACAGATGCTTTCAGCAATATATAATAACGATGCTCAACAGATATTCCCGCTATTAGATGAAACTCAAAAAATTGTTAATGACGTTTTATTGGGATCTACTCCACCAGATAAAGTGTTATTTGATATGTTAAAAGAAATTATAACCTTGAGAAAATACTTGATTAAAGTGTCTTTCAAGATTGAAAAAGCTAGAGAGCCGGCGGGGGTAGTTGAAGGCTTATTATTACACGCTGCATTGAATTTTGTTTTGAATTTACTCTACCGACAACAACAGATTATTGAAATGAAATTAGGTATCTCTGCGCCTAAAGGGAGTCTCTTATGCTAGCGCCAAATGTAAAAGTACAGCCAAAAGGCAAGCCATTCGAGGCTTATATCATTGCGGGAAGCGATGCCCTAAATAAAGAGCGAGCTAAACTAATTTGTGAATTAACACGAGCTGAACAAGGTTATAAACCTGTAATTCTAACCAGAGAAGCTATAGAGGAAGAAAGAGAGTTAGCCATAAAATGCGGTAAGGTTAGCATCTTTCGAGCAGGCGAATTAAGCGAGAAAGACAAGTGGGCTATTTGTGAAAATTTAGCTGCAAACTCTACTGCTGAAGAAGTTATTTTCTGTGATGAAGCAGGCCAACCAGAACGAGATGAATCAGGCAATCTAATTGCGGACAGTAGCGCCTTTGTTAAAAAATTGCGCGATAAATACCAGAGTAAAGAGCTGATTAAAGTCAAAGAAACAGACCGAGCAAGCGAAAAAGCAAGCGCATTCCGTAGATGGTTTAACGAGGATTTAGCCATACAGCGAGGAAGTGGCGAATTCTTTCGTTATACTGGTAAAGTATGGGAAAAAGTCGATGCTGAAGATATTGAATCAGCTATGGTAAATTTCTTTGATGAGAATAGATTAGGTTATAGTGATCGCACAATTAGCACTGTTATTAAGACTTTTAAAATTCAGTTGCCAAAAATGGACGAACCACCAGGAGATTCTATATTTTTTGATAATGGAATACTAAATTGTAAAACGCTAGCATTTGAACCTCATAAACGTGAAAACTGGTTAACAACATACATTCCGCATACATTCCGCGAAAACGAAGTTAGAACGCCTCATTTTAATAAGTGGCTTAATTTTGTAGCAGACGGCAACAAGGAAAAGGCTAGAAATATCTTAGCCGCTTTGTATGCGATTTTAACTAATCGCTATAACTGGCAGATGTTTTTTCAAGTAACAGGAAAAGGCGGTAGCGGAAAATCTGTATTTGCTAACATTGCAACACTATTAGTTGGAGAAAAAAACATTGGCGCAGGTAGATTAGAAAACTTTGACGATGAAAGGGGGCTTGCTGGATTTGAAGATAAAAAATTGATTATTTGCGCTGAACAAACAAAGTACGCTGGAGATGGAAGCGGTGTAAAAGCGGTAACTGGTGGAGATACTGTGCGGATAAGACATAACTACTGTTCGCCTATCGATACTAAAGTAAAGGCTTCAGTAATGATTATTAACAATGAGCCGTGTAAATGGACTGAACGTAACGGCGGTGTAGATAGACGAGCCGTGAATTTTTGTTTTGATAAAGTAGTTCCAGAGAAAGAACGAGACCCTGATTTCATGGATAAAATTACGCTTGAAGTAGGCGGAATTATCAGAAAGTTACTGAATGAGTTCCCAGACCCTATGGGGGCAAAAGCTGCTTTAGAGAAACAGCAGAAAAGTAAAGAGTCTCTGAAAATTAAGATGGATTCAGACCCTTTAACGGCTTTCTTTGAGTACTTTCACACAACAGAAAAAATAGATGGGCTTTTTATTGGAAACGTTCCAAATGGTTTAGGCGACCCAAGTAAATATCTATATCATGCCTATCTTGGGTATGTTAGAGCGTTAGGCTTGGCCGCGCTCAATGTAGTTAGATTTACTCAAGGCATTGAACAATCTCTAAATCAACATGGCAACAAATATTCTTTTAAAAAACACAAAACAGACAAGGGGCGCAAAACTAACGTCCACTTTAAAGACTTTAATGATTTTAAGAAAGAAATTCTAGAGCCACAATAGCAGCACGGGGGGGGAAACCCCCGCTTTTTTTTGTATGGTAATGCTATTTCATGACGACCTAATGACGACCTGATGATGGTCGTCATTCTCTAACATATTGATTTTAAATGAAAAAACCAAAAACATGACGAGATGACGACTAAAACATAAAAAAAAATCTTTTTAATTTCTATCTTTTACTTGCTAAAAGTTAAATCCATTCCGCATTGTTCGCAGTAATCTCCCCACATCTGCATTAAAGGCCGTCTTAGCTCTATATATTCTGCTCGGTTATATGCTTGACTGGTTTCATTTCCAATTCTATGAGCAAGGCAACTTTCTGCTGCTCTAAAATCAACTGCTTGTTCTTCTAAATATGTTCTTGCGATAGAGCGTAATCCATGAGAATCTTGAATTCCTTGGTAGCCAAGCTTTCTTAATGCGTTAGTTATCGTTTCTTTACTCATTGACTTATTCGGCTGACTATAGTGCGGAAATACAAATTTATTTATGCCGGTGATAGGGCGTAGATTTTCCAATATTTTAAGCATTTGAGCTGACAACGGCACTGTATGAGGATATTGCCCTTTCCGTGTTTTCTTCATTTTTTCGGCTGGTATAAACCAAAGTTTTTTATCAAAATCAATTTCAGACCATTCAGCACTTACAGCTTCAGCAGGTCGAACCATTGAGAGTAGTTGCCATTTAAAAAGCACTTTCGTAAGAAAATCTCTATTTGAGTTTTGAAAGTCGGTTATTAACTTAGGTAGCTCACTTGGTGTGATAGCTGGGTGGTGCGTTTGTGCTTCTTTATGGTATGCGACACTTACTTTTTGACAAGCATTGAAAGGCAATACGCCCACAGTAACACCATAATTTAAAATCTGATTCGCTAGATTTAAAATTCTGTGTAACGTGTCATTGATTCCCTTATCGTTTAGGGGCTTAACTGCTTTTATAAGTATTGGCGGCGTGATTTTATCTATAGGGTAATGCCCGATAGCGGGGAATAAGTGATTCTTTAACCGCTCCCAGTTTTTTCGCATTGTAGTTTCTTCAACTTCTCGCGCTCTTTTTTCTTTCCATCTTTCTGCTACTTTTAAAAACGTATTTTCGTTTTTGGCTGCATTTATTCTTTCCTGTTCTTCTTTATGAACTTGCGGATCGATATTTTTAGCAAGTAAAGCCAAGCATTCCTCTCTGATAGCCCTAGCTTGCGCGAGAGTAACAGTAGGGTAAACCCCTAATGAAATTTTGGTTCGTTTTTTACTATATGGGCGAGTGTAATTAAAGCGCCATGTTTTAACACCGCTTGGCAAGACCAATAAAAATAGTCCATATCCGTCTGTAAGGGTATATTCTTTCTCTTTTGGCTTTGCTAGCTTCACTTCTTTATCTGTGAGTGGCTTAGTAGTTTTAGGCATTTTTAACCTCTTAATTTTTAGTTTTTGTAACCACGGATTTAGGCGATTATAGCGTGGTTACAATAATGGTTACATAAAAAGGTGTTAAAGTACGATTTAAGGCGAGGGGCTATGATAAGCAAAAGGCATTAAAAAAGCCCATATAACAAGGCTCTAGAGATATTTTTGAGCGGTTATGATGGGCTTTAATGGGGTAAAATGGTGCAACTAGCTGGACTCGAACCAGTGACCCCCACCATGTCAAGGTGGTGCTCTAACCAACTGAGCTATAGTTGCAAAATATGGCACTATTTTAACGAAAAAATAAAAGGCTGACAAGGCAGAATACGTTGTTTGCTTTTATTTTAAACATAAAAGAGTGCTAAAAATTAGCAGTAAACCAAAAGTTGTTAGACAAGCGGTTTAATTCCAGTATTTTTTTGACAAAAAAAGTCAGGACAGTGCCTGACTTTTTCTTTTTGCTAAAGCAAATTATTCTTCGCCTAATTCGCCCATTGCAGTAATGCTAAAACCTGCATCAACGTGTAATACTTCACCTGTTACGCCAGACGCAAGGTTTGAACATAAGAATGCCGCTGAGTTACCTACATCTTCAATGGTTACTGTACGACGTAACGCAGCAGTTTGTTCGAAAGCGGCTAACATTTTCTTGAAATTTTTAATGCCAGATGCTGCAAGTGTACGAATTGGGCCTGCTGAAATTGCGTTTACGCGGATACCTTCTTTACCTAAATCTGCTGCCATTACACGCGTTGCTGCTTCTAATGATGCTTTTGCTAAACACATTACGTTGTAGTTTGGAATCGCACGCTCTGCGCCTAAGTAGCTTAAAGTTAGTAATGAAGCATCTTTATTTAAGAATGGACGAGCTGCTTGTGCCATTGCCACAAAGCTGTATGCACTAATATCATGTGCAATGCGGTAGCCTTCACGTGTTGCTGCATTAACATAGTCGCCATCTAATTGGTCACCTGGTGCGAATGCGATTGCGTGCACAAAACCGTCAAATTTTTCCCATTTTTTGCTTAATTCGGCAAAACAGTTTTGGATGCTTTCATCAGTTGCAACATCTAAAGGTAATACGATATCTGAACCGAATTCTTTTGCAAATTCTTCAACGCGTGGTTGTAATTTATCGTTTAAATAAGTGAAAGCTAATTCTGCACCTTGTGCTTTCATCGCTTTTGCGATGCCGTATGCCATAGAACGGTTGCTTGCAAGACCAGTGATTAAAATGCGTTTGCCTGCTAAGAAGCTCATAAAATTTCCTCTTTTAAATAAATCGGGGTAAAAAACCTTGCAAATTATACCTAAAAAATGACCGCTTGAGCAAATCTCCCTTGGGGGAAATCTACCAACAAGTGGTCTGATCTGACCTGATTTTTACAAAATGCTATTTTATTGCAATCATAGAACCGAAGTTAAAACATTGGAACCAAAGCTCAACTTGTGAGAAACCAGCATTTTTCAAGCGGATCTTATGGGTTTCAATACTATCGGTTAGCATTACGTTTTCTAGCGCCGTTCTTTTTTGACTGACTTCTAATTCACTATAACCGTTAGCGCGCTTGAAGGTGTGGTGTAAATCAATGAGTAATTCGTTCATTTGTGTATTCTCAAATGTGAATTTTTCTGAAAGTACCACTATGCCGTTTGGATTGAGACCTTGATAAATTTTATCTAAGAGCGCAAGACGATCTCTTCGTGGTAAAAATTGCAGCGTAAAGTTGAGCACAACCATAGAGGCATTTTTGATTTCGACTTCGCGAATATCTGCACAATGAATTTCCACAGGCACATCTGAATGATAAGCCTGAATATGCGCACGACAACGCTCAACCATTGGCAGTGAGTTATCCACGCCAATGATTTTAACATTTTCCGCTTGAATATTACGGCGCATAGATAAGATCCCCGCACCACGAGAGCAGCCTAAGTCATAAACTTGCGAATTCGGTGTGACAAAGCGCTGTGCTAACATGCCAATTGCGGTAATAATGTTGGAATAACCTGGTACAGAACGTTGGATCATATCCGGAAATACTTCTGCGACGGATTCATCAAAGGTAAAATCGCCTAATTTTTCAATTGGCGTAGAAAAAAGGGTATCTCGATTCATTATTCTTCCTTATCAATAAATTTTTGAATAGCTCGTACAACGGTTTCAGGTTTTTCTGCGTGAACCCAATGTTGCGCATTCGCTACAACAAATACTTGCGCTTTAGGGCATTGTGCTAACACGGCTTCGGTATCTTTTGCTTGAATATAATCAGATGCGCCACCTTTAATAAATAAGGTTGGTTTTTCAAAGAAAATTGGCTGCCAGCCCATTAAATTTGCATAATTGGCTTGAATAGCGGTTAGGTTAAATTTAAAACTGTCAGGCTTCTTCGGATCAAAGGCTTTAAGCATAAATTGCTGTTCAGCTTCATCTTTTACAAATTCACTTAGAATCACTTTCGCTTCTTGTCGAGTTTGTGGCGCTTGTTCTTTCACGGCAAAGAGTCCTGCAAAATTATTATTATGTCGATGAGTGGGATTATTAACCGGTGCAATATCAATCACGACCAGTTTTTCAACTAAGTCTGGGGCAATGTGCGCTAATGTCATCGCAGTTTTCCCGCCCATAGAATGGCCGATAACGATGCAATCTTTCAGTTGTAGATGAAGCAGGAGATCGCGCAGATCTTCAGCCATTAAAGTATAATTCATCTCATCAGCATGAAAAGAGAGCCCGTGATTGCGCAAATCGACTCGTAGAATGTTAAATTGTGCAGCAAAAGATCGGGCAATAATCCCCAAGTTATTCATATCACCAAATAGTCCATGCAGGAAAACCATTGTTTTTGCAGAATGGTTTTCTGTCGCTGCTTGGTATTGATAATGTAGAAGCGTTTGTTTTGTCATAATGTGATGATTTTGTATTATTTTTTAAATAAGAATCTATAAAAAGATCTGCGAAGTGTATTATAATGCCTAGAATTTTTTGAAATCAAATAATAATCCGTGAATCGGGGAGATCAGATGAAAAACATTGAAGTCGATGATGAATTATACCAGTATATTGCCAGTCGGACACAATCAATTGGTGAAAGTGCTTCTGATATTTTGCGTCGTTTATTGCGTTTGCCTTCCTCTCCACAACCATTTGTATTGGTGCAACAAAATACGCTAAATGAACTTAAAGAATTGGTTACTGAGAAATCGTTGAAAAAGCCAGTAAAAAATGATCCTGAAACTAATTTGGAGAAAACAGTTCAGCGAGTAGAAAAAGTTTTAAAATCAGAAGCATTTACGCAAGAGAGCAAAAATGTGGTGCGTTTTTTAATGTTGCTAAGCGCATTACATAAAGCAGATCCTGAAACTTTTTCTCAAGCAACAGAATCTATCCGAGGCACGGAACGTACCTATTTTGCTAAAACAGAGCAAGCATTATTGAGTCATGGTAGTAGTGTGAAAGCTAAACAGATCCCAGATTCACCATTTTGGGTGGTAACCAATAATAACACTAACCGTAAAGGTTTAATTGTTACGGGTGTGATGGAATTTATGCAATTACCAAAACACCTGATTGAACGCGTTAAAATGTTATTCGTGTAATTATGCTAAACGTTGATTGTTTTCTTCCTCAATATTGGGCTAATCAACAACCTGAGCGAACTGCCGTAATTTGGAATAAAGGTAGTTCGCCTTTTTTTCCACAGTTACAAAGCCAGTCGATGACATGGAGCCAATTAAATAAGTTAATTACCCAAATTTCGGATAAATTTCGTGGCAATGTCACGAAAAATAATATTATTGCCTATTGTGGTGAATCTCGTTTTTGTGGATTGCTTAGTTATTTGGCGGTAATTGCGTTAGGTGGGCGTATTGTGATGCTGAATTCAGCATTAAAAACATCCCAGAAAAATGCCATTTTAACTGATATCGGCGTAGATTTTTTGATAACCGATCAGGATTTCTTATCTCTTGAGAATATTAATAATCTTGGTTCTGTTGATGATGATAATGTCTCTCAAGCATTAACTTTGACCTTAACTTCAGGTTCTTCAGGAAAGCCTAAAGCGATAGTGCATACCGTTGCAGACCATCTTGCAAATGCAAAAGGCGTTTGTGAGCTGATGGCGTTTTCTGATACAGATAGCTGGTTGCTGAGTTTGCCGTTGTTTCATGTTTCTGGGCAAGGCATTGTTTGGCGTTGGTTATTACAAGGCGCAACTTTACAAATTTGCGAAGATAAATGTGATTTTATGGACGGGCTTGATGAGGTTTCTCATGCATCATTAGTGCCGACACAATTACAACGTTATCTTGAACAACGCCAACAGCCATTAGCGAAGCCGAAATCTATTTTATTGGGTGGCGCATTTATTCCGCCTGAATTAGTTGAATTAGCTAAAAAGAGAAACATTGTCACGTTTTCTGGCTATGGTATGACAGAAATGGCATCCACTATCTGTGCGGGAAGAAATGAATCTCATAATGTTGGCTATCCGTTATTAGGTCGAGAAGTTCGATTAGTTAATCAAGAAATTTGGGTAAAAGGTGCAGGGCTTGCTCAAGGCATTTGGCAAAAAAATGGTGAAATTCGACCGCTTGTAAATGCAGAAGGTTGGCTACAAACTAAAGATAAAGGCGAATGGAATGCTAAACATCAATTGATCGTGTTAGGACGATTAGATAATATGTTTATCTCTGGCGGAGAAAACATTCAGCCAGAAGAAATTGAGCAACAAATTTATAGTTCAAATTTAGTCTCACAAGCTTTTGTATTACCGATTGATGATAAAGAATTTGGTGCTAGACCAGTAGCCTTTATTCAATTTAAAGAAAATCATTTTGAGACTGAAAGCACTAAACTTCAGTGTTATTTAGCCGAAAAACTTGAAAAATTTAAACAACCTATTCGTTATTTTCCGTTAGATATAGCTAAATGGCAGGCACAAGGTACAATTAAGATTTCAAGAACATTACTTCAACAACATTTAATTAAATTATTAGAAGCAGAAAAAACAATATGATAAAACAGATTTATATGCCATTTATGTTGGCATTTGCCGTGCTTTCTGGTGTGAGTTTATCCGCATCAGCTGCGTTACCTACTGAAAAATCGCTACAAACAGCAATTGAAAATACCAAAAAACTTGAACAAACAGAAGAGAATAAACAGCAACTTCAGTTATTGGAAGATACGCTAGCGTTTATGACTCAAACTGAAAAAGTGAAAGCAGATAATGATGCGCTAGTGGCAGAGATCACAGGCGCGCATAAAGCGATCGCAGCGAGTAAAGCAAATTTTGAGAAACTAAAAGCGCAAACTTTACCAACTTCAGAAAAATTAGCTGAACAAGACATCAGTGCGCTTCAAGCCTTGCAAGAAGAAACACAAGCAGCACTCGAAAAAGCGCAAAATGAATTAACGGCAACGAATACCAAACTCATTGCCCAAAATGCTGCGCCTGACAAAGCACAAGCTGCACTTTCAGCGAATGCAAAGCGTAAATCAGCATTAAATACCGAATTAGCTAATTCGGCTCTTTCAGATGCAGCTAAAAATAAGATTGAAGCAGAATTAGCTTTATTAGATGCGCAGAATAGCTACAGCCAAACTTTATTGCGTGGCAATGAAGAGTTGAGTTCGCTATATAACGCCAGATTAGATGAGAAAAAGCAAGCACAACAAAATCAACAACAACTTCTTAGCCAAATTCAGGAAGCACTTAATATCAAATTAGTACAGGCTTCTAAAAATAAGGTGGAAGAGGCGGAAAAATCTCAACAAAAAAATAAAAATACTAATCCGGTCATTAGTAAAGAGTTAGATTTTAACACTTCTATTAGTGAAGAATTACTGAAAAAAACGACAGAAATTAGCCAGTTATCACAAGATAATTTACGTATTAAAAACGTATTAGATAATCTTCAACAAACGCAGCGTAATATTGAAGAACAAATTAGCTCTCTTCAAGGTACGTTGGTGCTATCTCGTATTATCAATAAACAACGCCAGTCTTTACCGCAAGATAAGGTAATTAAAGGTCTATCAAAGCAGATTGCAGATTTGCGCGTCCGCGTGTTTGATATTTCAGAATTTAAAGATAGTTTAGTAGATACGCAAGCTTATATTTCAAAGTTAGAAAGCCGCGAAAAAACAACATTCACTGATGCAGAAAAAGCTCAGCTAGAAGAAATTCTACAAACGCGTAGCAAAACTTTATCTGAATTGCTGAAGCTACTAAATAATCAATTGAATTTATCAATTAACATTGAGCTGAATCAACAACAAGTTAAAACAATCAGTGATGCACTACAACAAAAACTCCAACAGCAGAGCTTTTGGGTAAAAAGTAATAGTGAAATGGATCTTGAGTGGTTTACTCGTTTCCCTGGATTAGCAGGTTATGAGTTAACCGAGATTTCGAAAAAATTAGATTTCTCTAATTGGAAAGATAACCTCGGTTTAGCTGGATTACTGATTGGCGGATTAAGTTTATTAACCTTCTTTATTCGTCGTCAGCATGATCGCATTAAACAAAAACTAACGAAAATTAACAACAGCATGTTAACTGTTCCAACGGATAGTCAATGGAATACACCGATGGCTATTTTTTGGACGGTGGTATTGTGTTTACCAAGCACATTCATGTTCTTAATTGTGTTTGTATTGGTCACCTATATTTGCTTCCTTGACCCAACGGAAGTTTGGCCTTGGGGCTTAAAAATGGCATTTTATTGGCTTTATTTTGCCTTCATGCTAGCGATGTTGCGCCCAAATGGGATTGCGTATCGTCATTTCAATATGCCACAAAGTAGTAATGCCGTATTTAGAAAAATTCTCAAACACTCGGTTTGGGTAATCGGTTTATTATTAAATACATCGATCTTTAACAATGCGACAGAATATGGGATTGCTTATGATGTGATTGGTCAGGCAATGACTGTATTAGTCCTACTGAGCGTGCTATTTGTGGTTGTACCAGGCTTTCGAATGGGAATCGCAACTTATCAAAAAGCAGCATCTTATAGACGTGATGCAAAACCAATGTTGCTAGGACTTGTTCGTATATTATTAGTTTTAGCACCGATAGCGTTAATTGTTTTAATCGTCATGGGCTATTACTATACTGCCTCACAAATTATTGAACATCTTGTTGCAAGTTATTTTGCAATTGTAACTTGGATTATTATCCGAAATATGGTCTATCGTGGCTTTAATGTCTCTTCTCGACGTCTTTCTTATCGAAGATTACAGGAGAAACGCGCCTTAGCTCAGGCGAAAGCACAAGCACAGCAAAATGGGCAAGAGCAAACAGTCGAGACAGAAGATAGTGCCTTAGTATTGCAAGATGATGCGATTTCAGTGAGTGATATTAAAAATCAAATGCTCAAAATCACAGATTTAGTGCTTTGGACTGCATTATTTGGTTTGCTTTATTGGGTTTGGTCAGATCTTGTTACTGTGGCATATTATTTGAAAGAAATCACATTGTGGCAACAAGCAACGACAACTGAAGCAGGTACGGTAATGGAGTCCATTACCTTGCTTAATCTGTTGGTAGCAATGATTGTATTGATTGTGACCTACATATTAGTAAAAAACTTAGGTGGTCTGTTAGAAACCTTAGTATTCTCTAATTTGAACCTCTCACAGGGTACGCCTTATACGATTACGACAATCTTTACCTATTTATTGATTATTATTGGTGCAAGTATTGCGTTTGCGTCATTAGGGATGTCTTGGTCTAAATTGCAATGGCTATTTACCGCATTATCCGTTGGTTTAGGTTTCGGTATGCAAGAGATCTTCGGTAACTTCGTTTCAGGGATTATTATCTTGTTTGAACGCCCTGTACGAGTGGGAGATATGGTAACTATTGGAAGCTTTAACGGTACTGTATCAAAAATTCGTATTCGTGCTACAACTTTAATTGATAATGACCGAAAAGAGGTTATCGTACCAAATAAAGCCTTTATTACTGAACGTGTCGTCAACTGGGCATTAACTTCAAGCATGACCCGCTTGGTAATTAGTGTTGGTGTGGCCTATGGTTCAGATCTTGAATTAGTAAAACGCTTATTACTTCAAGCAGCAGAAGAAAATGAGGCGGTATTAAAAGATCCTGCCCCAGCAGCATATTTCTTAACCTTTGGTGCAAGCACCTTAGATCATGAGTTGCGTGTTTATGTAGGGCAATTAAGTGATAGGATCAGAACCATTGATGCACTTAACCGTAGAATTGATGAGCTATTTATGGCAAATAATATTGAGATTGCCTTTAACCAATTAGATATATTCATTAAAAATCAAGCGACGAACGAAGAGGTGAAGTGGGGAACTGAACCGCTTGTTCCCGTAAAAAAATAAGGACACAACATGGCAGGCAACAGCATTGGACAACTTTTTAAAGTCACGACGTTTGGGGAATCTCACGGCATTGCATTAGGATGTATTGTCGATGGTGTACCTCCGAATATGGCATTATCAGAAGCGGATATTCAGCCTGATTTAGATCGCCGTAAACCCGGAACATCTCGTTATACCACACCTCGCAGAGAAGATGATGAAGTGCAAATTCTTTCTGGCGTATTCGAAGGAAAAACGACAGGAACAAGCATTGGGCTGATCATCAAAAATGGCGATCAGCGTTCAAAAGATTATGGCGATATTATGGATAAATATCGACCAGGTCACGCTGATTTTACTTACCAGCAGAAATATGGCATTCGTGATTATCGCGGAGGTGGTCGTTCTTCTGCACGAGAAACAGCTATGCGTGTGGCGGCTGGTGCGATTGCGAAAAAATATTTACGTGAACAATTTGGTATTGAGGTAAGAGGTTATCTCTCTCAAATTGGCTCAGTAAAAATCAACCCTGAAACAGTAGCAAGCATTGAGCATATCAATTGGCAATATGTGGCTGAAAATCCATTCTTTTGCCCAGATCCAGTTGCTGTAGAACAGTTTGATGCATTGATTCGTGAGCTTAAAAAAGAAGGCGATTCTATCGGGGCAAAACTTACTGTAGTTGCAGAGAATGTGCCAGTTGGCCTAGGCGAACCTGTATTTGACCGATTAGATGCTGATCTTGCCCATGCGCTGATGTCTATCAATGCTGTAAAAGCGGTTGAAATTGGTGATGGTTTTGCAGTCGTTGAGCAAAAGGGTAGCGAACACCGTGATGAAATGACACCAAATGGCTTTTTATCAAACCATGCTGGGGGGATTTTAGGTGGCATTAGTTCAGGTCAACCGATTATTGCCAATATCGCTTTAAAGCCAACTTCAAGCATTATGGTGCCAGGAAAATCAGTAAACTTGAATAATGAAGCGGTTGAGCTCGTCACGAAAGGACGTCATGATCCTTGTGTGGGTATTAGAGCAGTACCGATTGCAGAAGCGATGATGGCGATTGTTTTACTTGATCATCTTTTACGCTTCAAGGCGCAGTGTCGTTAGAAACGATATAACAAGCGGTAGGATTTTTTTCTTTTTTGCAAAGAATAGTCAAAATCCTACCGCTTGTATTTTATCCCTCTCGAGTCCAAAGTGTTTTTTTCGGCATGAGCATTTTTGTGCCAGTATGTTTGATACTCTCTAATTTTAATTCCCACACATCATTGGCTTTTAAGCGTGCCATGGGGTAGCGATGATAATAAATCGCTAATGCTGCGGTGCATTTATCCTCTTCTTCTAAACAATTTGCAGTAGCCGAGAATTGAATCCCTTCCAATTCAGAAAATTTATCAATTTGCAAACTTATTGTGCCGACAATTTGGTTATTATCTAGCATGATTTGTCCATGCCGAGTACTTTTATTAGTCAGAATAATCAGGCGAGCTTGTTCATCGTCAAAAGCATAAAAACAATTTGCAGCCCAGAAATCACTTTCAGATTTTGCAGCAAAATTCACAATATGGTTATTTACAATAAATTGAACGATATATTCTGGTAACTTTATCACACTGACTCCTTGGATATAATCTGACTAAATTAGTATGATAAAATGATATAAAATAAAAGTGAATTAGGCTAGCACTATTTGGAAAGGAAAAATAAAAAGGTAGAAACCGAAGTTTCTACCGAAGAGATTAGTGATGTACTGCAATCATCATGGCAATCACAAAGCTAGCAAGCGCCAGTAAAAAATTTCTTATAGAAAATGCGGTATTGCTTTTGAAGGTTTTGATAGAGAAAAGCACATAAAGTGCGACAAACAGGAATTTTCCGTATAACCACCCCAAATCACCAAATGAATAGACTTCATTACTGGTATAGGTGTAAACCACAATTGCTCCACTAACTAATAATAGTGTATCAATCAGATGTGGTGCGATTTTTAAAATTTTATACTGGCGCCAATTCACATTTTTTTGCGCTAGAAATCCACGACAAAGCAATAAAATCAGGCTTAAATAGGCAAAGCCTGCATGGCTGTGAATCAGTTTAGGTAATAATTCAATTGATAGCATTACGCCTCCACAATTTCAGTTTTTAAGTATTGGAAAATATCACGATAATTTTTCGCTGGTTTATTTGCTTCTTTTTCTTTTTGCGCGCCACGAATTAAATTACGCAAGTGTTGGCGATCAAGTTGCGGATATTCGTTAAGTAAGTTACTTAATGCGGCATCTCCCATATTCACTAATTGATCACGCACTAATTCTAATTTGTGTAACAAAGCTTGTTGTTGATTGTGGCGATTTTTTACTTTATCCAGTGCTTCTTGAATTGGTTCTGGATCACGATTGCGTAATAACTTACCAATAAATTGAATCTGACGTCGACGAGCCTCTAGTTTAAAACCTTGCGCTTGTCGAATCGCTTCTTTTAAATCGTCATCTAACGGAATTTTTTCTAAATTCTGTGGAGTCAGTTCAATCAATTCTGCACCAAGTTTTTTAAGATGTTCCGCATCTCGTTTAATCTCGCTTTTGCTGACCCAGATAATTTCTTCTTCCTCATCTGTCCAGTCGATTTCATTTTTACTACGTTTTTTCGCCATAATGGTTTCCTGTGCGGTTTCCCACAAAACATTGAAAGGGATAAAAGTGCGATATTTTAGCAGAAAATTCAGGTAGAATATACGCTAAGATTAGTTGGTTAATTGGGAAATACTATGTCAATTACGACAAAAGCAGCGCTTCAGGCGCAAGAATTAGAACTTCGAGAAGCGGTTGAATTTGCGTTGCAAATTGCAAAAAAAGCAGGCGCAGAAGCTGAAGTGGGGGTAACTAAAGTCTCAGGGCTGTCTGTTTCCACTCGCTTAATGAATACTGAAAATATTGAATTCAACAACGATGGTTCGCTTGGGATCTCGGTGTATTTAGGGCAGAGAAAGGGCAATGCTTCTACCTCAGATTTACAGCCGAAATCTATTCAACAAGCGGTTGAATCTGCATTAGGTATTGCGAAATATACTTCAGAAGATGAATGTGCCGGATTAGCTGATAAAGATTTGATGGCGTTTGATGCACCAGATTTAGACCTTTATCATGAAGCACAAATCAGTGTTGATGAAGCAGTAGAGATGGCGAAAACGGCGGAAGAAAGTGCACTTAATGTTTCAGAACGTATTGTAAATAGTGAAGGCGCAACTTTTAATTCTCATAGTGGTGTTCGCGTTTATGGCAATACACATGGCATGCTACAAAGCTATCTTTCTAGTCGTTATTCGCTTTCATGTAGTGTGATTGCTGCATATGAAGAGCAATTAGAACGGGATTATGAATACACGGTTTCTCGCGAGCTAGATGCGTTAAGCTCACCGATTTGGATTGGGCAGCAGGCTGCAATTAAAGCTGAAGATAGGCTAAATCCACAAAAAATTGCGACCTGTGAAGTTCCTGTGATTTTTTATAATGAAGTCGCAACAGGGCTTATCGGGCATTTAGCCGGCGCAATTAGTGGGGGCGCGTTATATCGTAAATCCAGTTTTTTACTCGATAAACTAGGTACTCAGGTATTGCCTTCATGGTTTGAGATTTCAGAACGTCCGCATTTGCGTAAACAATTGGCTTCTAGTGCTTTTGACAGCGAGGGAGTTAGAACGCAAGATCGCGAGATTATTACCGATGGTATCTTGCAAACCTATCTGATGACGACCTATTCAGGGCGGAAAATGGGCCTACCGAGCACAGGGCATGCTGGCGGGATTCATAACTGGTTAGTGAAACCTAATCGTAGCGGTGGATTAAATACATTGTTAGCAGAAATGGGAACGGGGCTATTAGTGACAGAATTTTTAGGTTCCGCAATCAATCCCGTTACTGGAGAATATTCTCGAGGGGCGGCAGGTTTTTGGGTTGAAAATGGAGAAGTACAATATCCAGTTGCTGAAATTACCATTGCTGGGCAACTTCAAGAAATGTACCAACAAATTATTGCGGTAGGAGATGATATTGAACATCGCTCAAACATTCAAACCGGTTCGATTTTATTAGAAAAAATGAAAGTTTCTGGTCAATAATCACTTAAGAAAATGCCCGCTTTAACGTTAACAAGCGGGCATTTTTTATGAAAGTTTTACCAATTATGACCAACCGCCATTGCGACTACGGCGTTTAGGTAGAATGATTGGTATGATTAGACCAAGAAGAAGACCAACGACTAATACCGAACCGCCATAAATAAAATACTGAATCGCAATCGTGCGCTTTTCAGCATCTTGCATAATTTCCAGATTACGGTTCTTATTTTTAACGATTTCTAATTCACGTTTTAATTGTGCATTTTCTTCAAACAAATTACTACTTTGTTTTTCGGCATCTTGGCTGCGGCGTTGCATTTCTGCTGTACGTCTTTGCCAATCGCTATCCATGTTTTTAAGTTTTGCCGTAAGGGTTTGAACTTCCTGTTGTAGCTGTGGAATTAACTCTCTTGGGCTGGCAGTTTGAGATATTTCGCTAGCTAACACCCAACCTTCACGGTTACGGCTATCACGAATCAACACAAAATTATCTTTTTTGTCTAATACAGTAACGGGTTCACCCGCTTGGATAGAGCCTGAAATTTTAAATTGGTTGCCAGCTCCTTTACGCATATAGGTGCTCAGATTTTCGGCAATGTAATCGGCTGCGAAAGCTTGCGTGCTTGCACCGAGTAATAGGGCAGAAAGTAGCGCTGTTCGTAGTTTTTTCTTCATAAAGAATCCTTGAATCATAGAAAGCATTTCTAAAATATTTTCAGCAAAATAGCTTAGAAATCGCTGCTAATAAGAGGGCAATAAATTGCCCTCTTCACTTGCAAAATTAGTAAAAAATTGCGTGTAAAATGTAATAAACAATAATTGAGAGAACCGCACCGGCAGGCAATGTAACAAACCATGATGCCACGATGTTGCGGATAATGCCAAGATTGATTGCTGCAATACCACGCGCAAAACCAACCCCTAAAATTGCCCCAACCAAAGTTTGAGTGGTTGAAATAGGTAAACCTGTACCTGATGCTAATACAACCGTAACAGCACAAGCAAATTGTGCTGCAAACCCACGACTTGGAGTAAGTTCGGTAATCCCTGTACCTACCGTTGCCATCACTGATTTACCCATTACCGCTAAACCAACACCCATACCAAATGCGCCTAAAGGTAATACCCATGGCGCCATAGGTGCTTTATCAAGGATCTGACCACCATTATTGATGATAGATTCTACTGCAGCTAATGGACCAATTGCATTTGCTACGTCATTTGAGCCATGCGCGAATGCCATTGCACAAGCTGTTAATAACATCAAAATACTGAAAATTTTCTCAACGCCACTAAACCCACGTTGCTCTTTGACTTTAGACATAAAACGAGCGCTTCGGAAATAGATATAACCGAAAATCGTTGCAAGGATAGCTAAACCAAATGAAACGAAAAAAGTTTCCCAATTTGAAAGGTGTAGACCAACGTGTTTTAAACCTTTTGAAATTGTTACAATAGAAAGAATAAAAATGGTAATTCCCATGTAGAACGGGCCATATTTTGTAGCTTGTTTAAATGGCTTAGAACGGTTAAAGATCAATTTTTGCGAGTTAACGAAAATCGCGAAGGCAACAATACCAGCTAATACAGGTGTAATAAACCAGCTGCCAACGATACCTGTTAATTGACCCCAACGAATTGATTCAGGGCCAGAAGTAATTACCGCAAATCCAATTACTGCACCAATAATCGTGTGAGTACCAGAAACTGGCCAGCCTTTTTTGGTTGCCACAATTAACCAGATCCCCGCAGCACATAATGAAGACATCATGCCAAGCACGAGTACCCCAGGTTCGCTAACAAACATATCTGTTTTAATGATCCCGCTTTTAATTGTGTCTGCGACTTCACCACCGGCTAAATAGGCACCAGCTAATTCAAATACCATCGCGATGATAATTGCTTGTTTAACAGTAATTGTGCCAGAACCAACAGAAGTTCCCATGGCGTTCGAGACATCGTTCGCACCAATACCGAAAGCCATTAAAAAGCCGAGTACGGCGGTAATAATTACTAATATTGAGCCATATTCTTGCAATAGTTGCATAAATTCTCCTATGCTTTTGCCAGCATTAGCTCAATACGTGAACCAATACGTTGAGCTTGATCAGCTAAGATGCTGACACGTTCGATACATTTATATAAAAACATTACGTCAATTGGATTAAGATTTGCCTCAAGCCCAAATAACGTACGACGTAATGAAACTTGCAGTTGATCGGTATCGTCTTCAATTTGGTCAAGTTCTAGAATCATCTCATTTACGAAACGGCGTTCACGTCCGCGGAAGCCTGTTTCAAGTAATTCATCTAATTCACCTAATACTTTGCGGACTTGGCGACAAGAATCGAGACTGCGGAAAAGGAATTGACGGAAAGCAGGTTGCATGATTTCTGGTACAACCAAATGGCGACCCATAATTCGTCCTGAAATATCTCTTGAATAGTTAGCTAATTTATCAAGTTGAGTCACGATTTCTAATAAATCGGTTCGTTCGACGGGGAGGAATAAACCTCTAGGGAGTTTTAAGCGAATTTCACGTTTTAGACTGTCGGCACGGCGTTCTAAATCAATAATTTGATTACGAACTTCTTCGGCTTTGTCCCAGTCATGGTTGAAACTTGCTTCAAAAAATGGCTCTAATAATTCACTACATTCTGTTACTTTGACAGAAAGTTGCTTTAGAGGTTTGAGTGGCGATTGTGCGAATAAACCTAAAATGTTATTCATTGCCATAAAATTTCTCCATATATAGATAAGACATTTGGCTGATTTCTGTAAAAGAATTCGGCAATATTTTACTTGATCCATGTGGAAAAATCACGAAATAAGACAATGGTTGTATAGCTTTTCTACGGATTTGCAAAAAAATTGTTAAAAATGACCGTTATTCCTTTACATAGTTAGTCAAATGTAAATTTTACGGTGGTCGATGGTCTAATCTGTTGACACTTCCTTACTTGCTAGTTGAGAAATAAGTCTCCATAATACGCCCTGTTTTCGTTACCATGGTTGGTACAGATAAAGATGAACTGGTCTGTTTTTTAATGGAATCTCCTTGTTAAAAATATAAAAGCGAAAACACCAAAAAAGGCGTGAATGGATTTCACGCCTTTTTCGTTTGCTTAAATATGATGAATCACTAATCGCTTTCCAGCATGGGTAATCACTTCCGCATCAAGATTGAAGATGGTTTTTAAATTCTCTTCGGTAATTATTTCTTCAGGGCTGCCGATCATGGCGATTTCGCCTTGTTTCATTGCGATAATGGTATCCGCATAGGCTGCTGCCATGTTGATGTCATGTACGACCATAATTGTCGTTAAATTAAGTTCGTCAGTCAGCTGTCGGAGTAATCGCATCAAAGATCTAGCATGAAACATATCTAAATTATTAAGCGGTTCATCTAATAAAACGTGGCTAGTTTGTTGACAGAAAGTCATTGCGATTAACGCACGTTGGCGTTGTCCGCCCGATAATTCACTTAAATAACGAGATTCAAGTTCAGCAAGTTCAAATCGTTGTAATGCCTCATTAACCACTTGATTGTCTTTTTCACCAACTTTACCTTGATGGTGAGGGTAGCGACCAAACATCAGTAAATCACGTACGGTAATACGGCTATGAATAACGTTATCTTGTGTAAGAATCGCTAAATGTTGGGCAATTTGGCGAGAAGGCGTTTCAGAAAGATTTAACGTATCTAAAGTAATTTTGCCACTTTGCAAAGATTGCAGTCGAGCAATCAGTGAAAGTAGTGTCGATTTTCCCGCGCCATTTGCCCCAATAAGGGCAGTAATACCGCCATTTTGAATGGTTAAATTGATATTATTAAGAATAGTGGATTGCCCAATTTTATGTGAAACATTTTCAACTTTAATCATAATTATTTGCTATTCCTTAACATTAAATAGATGAAAATTAGCCCGCCGACTAATTCAATGACCACGCTTAACACGCCTTGCATGCCGAGTAGATGTTCAAAAATGGCTTGCCCTAGAATGAGCGTAATGGCAGAAATTAAAAAGACCATCGGGATTCTAACAGCATGATTCACAACAGGGCTAAGTGCATTAGCAATCGCGCAAACTAACAAGCCTAAAAAAAGAATCGGCCCAACTAAGGCAGTTGAAACAGAAACAAGCAACGCGCAACAAATTAGTAAGCGGTAAGAGAATTTCGCATAATCTAAACCTAGCCCAATGGCTTTATCTCGACCTAGTAATAATACATCGAGTTGATGACGCTGCATCCAAATCCAAATAGCACTAACAAGCGTGACAATGCCACCAATTGCTAATAATGTTGGATTTGCACTATTAAAACTAGCAAATGAAGAGCCTTGAGTGACTGCGAAATCTTCAGGCGAAATCATTCGTTGCAGTAAATTATTCACACTTCTAAAGAATACGCCAAAAATCACGCCAACTAAGATCATTCTTGCTAAGTCATTATTTTCTTTGTTAATCAATTTGAATAGGAATAGAGAGCCTGCAAGCATTAACCCTGTTTCGAAAGCGAATTTTTCGGCGATGCCTAAACGAGCAAAACCAATCCCTCCCAGCATAAAGACGAGTAAGGTTTGAATGAGCAAATAGAGCGAATCAAATCCTAAAATGCTAGGGGTTAAAATAGGGTTGTTGGTGAGTGTTTGAAATAACAAAGTTGACACACCAATGCTATAGGCCACTAACAATAATAATAAGAGTTTTTTGCCCCTAAATGACAAGGTAAAAGCCCAATCTCCTTGATGGTTAAACATCATGAAAAATAGACAGCTTGCAACTAATCCAAACGCAAGGAAAAATAAATAGAAAGAAGCTTTACGCATGTTTTTTCCCCTTAAAGAGTAAATAGAGGAAAATTAGTGTGCCAAGCATACCGAACATGGTAGAAATCGGCACCTCATAAGGGTGATTGATGATTCTGCCTAATATATCGCAAGCTAGCACAAGGTTGGCACCTAATAACACCACAGCTGGTAAATTATGGCGAAGTCTATCTCCAGCGAGTCGAGAAATGATGTTAGGCACAACAAGCCCAATAAATGGAATTTGCCCTACAGTCACAACAATGACTGCGGTAATCATGGCAACAGTCAGTAAGGCAAGCCAAGTCATTTGTTTATAATTTACGCCCAGATTCGTACTAATGTTTTCGCCTAAACCAGCAATGCTGAGGCGATCTGCCATAAAATAAATCACAATCGCCAAAATTGCCGTTAGCCAAAGCAGTTCGTAACGCCCAGCCAATACGCCAGAGAAATCACCAGAAAACCAGAATGAGAGTAATTGTAGCGAATCTGTTTCATAAGCAATAAAGGTTGTTACAGCTTCAATAATGTTACCAAATACAATGCCAACTAACGGCACCATCAGCTGTTGGTAAGCGGGGAGATGTCGAAGGAGTAACATAAATACGCCCATACCAATTAAGGCAGAGACTGTGGCAAACGACATTTTAAATAGTAAATCAGAAGCAGGAAAAAGTAGAGAAACAATCAAAACGCCCAATGCAGCACTTTGGCTGGCACCAATCATGCCGGGTTCTATAAAGCGGTTTTTGAGCACAATTTGTAATACCATACCTGCCACACTTAGTGTTGCACCGACAAGAATAATGGCGAGTGTTCGTGGAATACGGCTAATTAAAAGTAAGCTAAGTTGTTCTGATTGGCTAAATATGGCTTTCCACTCGAAATCCCCTACGCCAATGGATAAACTACATAAGCTTAATAAAAAAAGTAAAATTAGATTATAAACGGTTAGTTTATGCATAAACGCTCAGATGAATAATCATAAAGAAAAAAGGATGGCATAGCGTATGCCATCCTAAAGGTGCTTATCGGCTAAATGCTTGTTTAATATTAGTTAAATCTTCACGCATTTGTTCTACGCTACCGGCGGCTAAATAAGCTGCACTGCTTAAATAGATAATTTGGTTGTTTTTCCATGCTTTTGTTTGATGAACTAATTCATTATCTAGCACTTCTTTGGCTAATTTTCCTTCTTGACCAATTGCGGCAGTTCTATCTAACACAAACAACCAATCTGGATTCACTTTTTGGATAAATTCAAATGAGGCAGGCTCGCCATGGCCAGTCCCTTTGGTGGCAATGTCTTTTGCAGCCATTGGGATCTCTAATGCTGAATGTACCCAACCTAAACGGCCTTTATCCCCAAAGGCAGAAATTTTTCCACCATTGACTAAAATAATTAAACCATTTCCTTTATCTTTCACTGCAGCTTTGGTTTCGTTAATTAAGGTTTCTAATTCAGTCACCAATTTTGCAGCTTCAGCTTCTTTATCAAATAATTGTCCAAAGGTTTTAATATTATCTAAGCCTGCTTGTAGTGTGTTGACATCAGCCGGAGCGGTAACATCAATCGTTTTTGCAATACCATTTAATTCATCAAATTTTTTTGCTGCGCGGCTACCTACAATAATCAGATCAGGATGAAGACGATTTAATACCTCATAATTAGGTTCAAAAACCGTACCAATCACTTCTGTTTTTTCAGTGATCGGACGCAAGAAAGGCAAGGTTTTAGCGACATCAGCTGTTCCAATCATCGGCACACCTAGATGTGCGAGTGAATCAATTGCAGCTGCCTCAAACACTGCCACTTTAGTTGGGGTTTGCGCAAAGGTTACTTCACCGCGAGCGGTCGGAATGGTTACTTCTTTTGCAAAAGAGTTACTGGTTAATGTTGCAGCAAGCGTTAGTGTAAAAAGGGCTTTTTTGAACATAGAGAATCCTCTTGGTTATAACTGAAAATTATTCTCAATAATTTTATGCATTTTTTTACATATGTAAAGAAAATTGTAGGAATCTTAGTCTCATTGTGGAGATAAATTTTCATTTAGTTCAAATTAGGCTAAACTAGTAATCTGATTCCTCATTTTGATGTCATTTCTGAGAAAGATCATGTCTGAAAATAAGCCTATAAGCAAAGAACGAAGTAAAGATAAACAAGTTGAGCAAATTGCTATTACGCCTCACTCTATCGAAGCTGAACAAGCGGTGTTAGGTGGCATTATGCTTAGTAACGAGCATTGGGATAGCGTAGCAGAACGTGTCCAACCAAGCGATTTTTACAACTATGCGCATCGAATTATTTTCGAACAAATGACTGAACTAATGCGCAATAATCGACCAATCGATATCATTACGTTAGATCAGGCGCTTAAAGATAAAGGTGTGTTACAAGATGTTGGTGGTTTTGCTTATTTAGCTGAGCTCTCTAAAAATACGCCAAGTGCAGCGAATATTCTTGCTTATGCGGATATTGTTCGAGATCGTTCTGATCTCCGAAGTGTCATCAGTGCAGGTAATAGCATTGCTGAAATGGCTTACCATACACAAGGACGAAATGCGAAAGAGGTATTGGACGAGGCAGAGCGTATCGTTTTTGATATTGCAGAAAAACGAGGCAGTGGCAGCGAAGGCCCACAAAATGTAGATGATATTTTAATGAGTACGCTTGCTCGGATTGAAATTCTTTCAAAAAATAGAAATAACGGCGGGGTAACAGGCGTAACAACCGGCTTTACTGATTTGAACCGCAAAACTGCAGGCTTACAGCCTTCAGATCTTATTATTGTTGCTGCGCGTCCGTCGATGGGTAAAACAACATTTGCAATGAATCTATGTGAAAATGCTTCGTTAATGGATGTTGAAGACCCAACGGATTTAGATGAACAGGGCAGACCGAAAAAGAAACCGGCGAAACCAGTCTTGATTTTTAGCCTTGAGATGCCGGCTGATCAGATTATGATGCGTATGTTGGCCTCCCTTTCGCGCGTAGATCAAACTAAGATCAGAACGGGGCAAATCCACGATGATGAAGACTGGGCGAAAATTTCTTCAACTATGGCGATTTTGCAAGAGCGTCGTAATATCTTTATTGATGATAGCTCCGGTTTAACACCAACCGAAGTTCGCTCAAGAGCGCGCCGTGTCTATCGTGAAAATAATGGGCTCAGCCTGATTATGGTCGATTATTTGCAACTTATGCGTGCACCAGGCTTTTCTGAGAACCGAACCCTAGAAATTGCTGAGATTTCCCGTTCTTTAAAGGCACTTGCAAAAGAATTGCAAGTCCCAGTTGTCGCGCTTTCGCAGTTAAACCGTAGCTTGGAGCAACGCGCGGATAAACGCCCAGTCAACTCGGATTTACGTGAATCTGGCTCTATTGAACAAGATGCGGATTTAATTATGTTTATTTATCGAGATGAAGTGTATAACGATAACTCCGATCTTAAAGGGGTCGCAGAAATTATTATCGGGAAACAACGTAATGGTCCAATTGGACGAGTTCGATTGACTTTCCAAGGACAATATTCACGCTTTGATAATTATGCAGGACCGGAATATGACGACGAATACTAATTTATGTGCCATTTATAAAAGCACTAAAAAAGAAGGTATGTTTCTCTATGTGGCAAAACGTGATCAGTTTGATGCGGTGCCAGAGGCATTACAACAAATTTTCGGAAAGCCACAATTTGTTATGCTGTTTAATTTAAACGGACAAAAGCCACTCAAGCGGGTAAAAAATGAAGAAGTTTTACAAGCCATCCAAACGCAAGGCTTCTTTTTACAAATGCCACCACCGCCAGAAAATTTATTAACAGCATTTCGCCAAGCTCAAATGAAAGGAGAAATTTAATGCGTTGTCCTTTTTGTGGTACAGAAAATGCTAAGGTAATTGATTCACGTGATGCGGCAGACGGTTATCAAATTCGTCGCCGTCGTGAGTGTTTAAATTGCAAAGAGCGTTTTACGACCTTTGAATCAGCTGAATTGTTAATTCCCTATATTGTGAAAAATAACGGCGCACGAGAGCCGTTTAACCCAGCAAAATTACGTACGAGTTTGCAAAAAGCATTAGAAAAACGCCCAGTTAATGCTGAAGATTTAGAACGTGCGATCACTCGAATAACGCTTAATTTACAAGCCACAGGAGAACGGGAAGTGCCAAGCAAATTGGTTGGAGAGCTGGCAATGGATGCATTAAAAAGCCTAGATAAAGTCGCTTATATTCGGTTTGCTTCGGTGTATTTAAGCTTTGATGATGTGAAAGAGTTTTCTGATGAAATCGCAAAATTAAGCGAGAAATAAATAAAACAACAAGCGGTCATATTTGTAAAAAGTTTTGCAAATATGACCGCTTTAAACATTATAGCGCAGCTAATGCCGCATCATAGTTTGGTTCGTTTTTAATTTCAGAAACCAGCTCACTATGTAAAACGTGGTTGTTTTCATCTAAAACAATGACGGCACGAGCAGTTAAACCAGCGATTGGGCCAGTGGTGATATTTACCCCTAATGCATCATGTGTTTCTTTATGACGGAATGTCGAGAGATTTACAACGTTTTCAATGCCTTCCGCGCCACAGAAACGTGCTTGTGCGAAAGGTAAATCTGCAGAAATACATAATACCACTGCATTATTTAATGCCGCTGCACGTTGATTAAATGTGCGAACAGAGGTTGCACACACACCAGTGTCAATACTTGGGAAAATATTCAACACTTTGCGTTTGCCCGCGAAATCAGCAAGAGTCACGTCAGAAAGGTCTTTATTCGTGAACGTTAAACCATTGACTTGTTCGCCTTGTTTAGGAAAATTACCAATTACTTCGATTGGGTTTCCCATCATAGTCACTTGAGACATATTTGCTCCTTTTATAGTCTAGAAAAATTCTCGGGTATTATATCGGCTTGTATTAAGGCTGAAAAGGATTCTGTAGTTTCCCTTATGCAAGCGGTCAAATTTTGAAATGGATTTGTAAATTCCTGAGAGTAATGTCACAAAATGGGTAAGAATTATTCGACAATTTAAGGTTGAACTGGTAGGTTGTCAGTAATCTTTCTATGGTTTTTTGTTCTGTTATTTAATAAGGAATGCCATATGTCATCTTTAAATTATCCTTTCAAATTTGGTGTCACGGTATTAGCTACTCTAGTGTTATCTGCATGTGGTAGCAGTGGGGGAAACTCTAATAGTGTGCCACCTGTAAACGAACAAGTTCAACAAACGCTTCCGCCTGAAAATAATCGGTCATTACCACCTAAAGTCAATACGCCCGTGCAAACTCATCCACAAACAGCTAGTGAAACAGGCGCAGTATTGGTTGCTTCAGGTCGTGGTGATAAGGCTTCTATGCATCGGGTAGAGATAAATAATTATACCCCTAACATGAGTTCAATTAATGTTGAAGGGACTGATGTCGACATCGGTATCCGTGGACTTACAGCAAAGCATTGGCTCAATGTTTTAAGCGGAAAAAAGGAAAGACGTTTTGATGTATGTTGTGGTATCTATTCAGATATGCGTTTTGGTTCAAATAGTGGTTTGATTGATAAGAGCCATATTTATTTCTTCTATAATGGCAACCCAACTAACGATATGCCGACAACGGGTACGGCATCTTATATTGGTCATGCTATTACTTCAGTAGATCTTAATCCATCAGACTATAGAGATCTCTATGAAGGCGCTTCGCAATTTAATGTAGATTTTGGCAATAAAACATTAAATGGCGCATTAGATATTCGAAATTTTCATGCAGACATTAATGCAACAATTGCGGGCAACTATTTTAACGGTACAGCAAATTCATCATTAGTATCGACAGGACGCGTCGAAGGTAAATTCTATGGTTCTCAAGCAAAAGAACTGGCTGGGTTCGTTCAAGCAAATGACAATAGTTGGGGAGCCGCATTCGGCGCCGAAAAACAATAACTGGCTTTAAAGCTTAGCGTTTGCTTTGTTCTTGCTTTTTTAGAAAATAGTAACGAATAACTTCATAAATTAACAAAGAAAATAGACAACCTAGAATTGAAATGATAGGCTTGTGCCTATCATTTTGGTAGTTATATTTATTTTTTAATAAGGAATATTATATGTCTTCTTTAAATCATGTATTCAAATTTGGTGCAACTGCATTAGCAGCTTTAGTTTTATCTGCATGTGGCAGTAGTGGTGGCGGTAGTAACAATAATGAGGCTACCACAGCGAATAATCAAACACAACAAAACCAACCTAATCCATCTCCTGCTAACAATGCAGCACAACCTAATCAGCAAGTAAGTAGCGGAACAGGTGCTGCACTGGTGGCTTCTGATAGTAACAGCCTTTCTGTTCGCCGTGCAGAAATTAACGGTTATAATACCACTAGCATCAATGTAGATGGAACTAATGTAGCAATTGGTTTTCCAGGTATTTCAGCAGGTGGTTGGTTAAATGCTAAAGCTAATGGACGTGATTTAAAAGTGTGTTGTGGTATGTATTCCGATATGCGTTTTGGTCTTACTGATAGCTTAGATGATAATGGCAGTGCTTATGTATTCTATAATGGCAATCCAACTCGTAACATGCCAACCAGCGGAAGTGCATCATATTCTGGTCAATCTATCATTTCAGCAAATGTTTCAGCATTAGAGCATGAAGGTTTCTACACCGGTACTTCACAATTTAATGTGGATTTTGGCAATAAAACATTAAATGGCTCGTTAGGAATTAACAATATTCAACCTGTGAATATTAATGCATCTATTTCAGGTAACAGCTTTAGCGGTTCAGCAAGCTCATCTTCATTGCCATCTGCAGCACGTGTAGAAGGTAAATTCTATGGTGATCAAGCAAAACAACTTGCTGGATTAGCGCAAGCACATGATAACAATTGGGGTGCTGCATTCGGCGCGCAAAAACAATAATTGGATATTGTTCCAACAATAATAAAGCAAGCCTTGTGCTTGCTTTATTTCTCTTCTTAATAATCAAAATGAAATTAACAAAAACTTTTTTATATTCTGTACTCGGCATGATGTACGCAAACTCAGCCAATGCTGAGGTTGCGCAATCTAAAAATGACAACCTAGATGATAACATTCAGGTTGCCACACCAAAATTTCAAGCGCCGGCTGTTCAGCCTAAAGTGAATAATCAAGGCTCAGTTTCTATGACTAAAGCTGAGTTGGCACAACATCCAGATTTAATTATTCGGGGAATGATTCCTGCGGTATTACAAAATAATGAAGAAGTAGTCTCGTTATTATTACCTTTATATCGAGAAATTCCTCAAAAAGATCCCGTTTTGCTGAGTTGGGCAGAAGCGATTGATGCGCGCCATCAAGGGAATTATAGTGAAGCTGCGCAACGTTATCGTACCTTGTTTACTCAGCATTCTGATATCTTACCGCTACGTTATCAACTGGCTCAGGCACTTTTTTTGAATAATGATAATGAAGCGGCAAAAGATCAATTTCAAAAATTACGTGCAGAAGAGATGGCACCAGAAATGACAGCCGTCATTGACCAATATTTATCGGCATTAAATCAGCGTGACCAGTGGAAATTTAGTGGCGGTGTCAGTTTTCTGAATGAAACGAATATCAATAATGCACCTAAAGCTGGTACGCATATTGGTAGCTGGCAAGCCTGGAAAAAAGAAAGTGCACAAGGGCTTTCCTATTCATTAGGTTTGGATAAAAAATGGTCTTTACCAAATAACTTTTTTACTCAACTTGGACTTGATGGTCAAGGTAAGTATTACTGGGATAATAAAAAATATAATGAGTTAAATGTACGTCTAGGCTGGGGATTAGGCTATCAAACCTCTCGTTTGGAATTATCTTTAACGCCATTTACTGAAAAACGTTGGTATAGCGGCGGCTCTAGCGGAAGTGATGCACTAAAACAGTATTCAAAAAATTCTGGTGCCCGTTTTGATATCAGTTACTGGCTTAACCCTCGTTGGCAAATTTCCTCCGCATTAGAATATGGCGAGCAACGTTATGATTGGCGTAAGCATTTAAACGGCAATAATTACTTGTTCTCTAACACATTACTTTATGTCCCGAAAAGTGGCCAATATTGGTTTGCAGGGTTAGATTATTCTCGTGAAAACACGCGAGATAAAGACAATGCTTATCAACGAATGGGGAGTCGACTTGGTTGGGGACAAGAATGGCCGTGGGGCATATCTAGCCGAATTACGCTTTCTTATGCCAAACGTCATTATCAAGCGGTAGATTTCTTTAATATCCGCCAGAAAAACCGAGAATATGCTTCAACATTAACCCTGTGGCATCGCGATCTCTATTTCTGGGGCATTACACCGAAAATCACTTGGTCTTATCAAAAGGTGAAAAGTAATCATCCTTTCTATGGCTATGATAAAAACCGTGTATTTTTAGAAATGAGCAAAACATTCTAGCGACAAGCGGTCGTTTTTTTCGAGTTTTTTACAAAAGGAATCATCATGGATTTAGCTTATCTTGCCGAATTACCAAAAGAAGAATTTTTCCTTCGCCGTCAACGGGTATTTGAGCAAATGCAAGACAATTCGGCGTTAATTGTGTTTACTGAAACGGAAAAACGCCGCAATAACGACTGCGATTATCTTTTTCGGGCAGACAGTTATTTTTGGTATCTCACAGGGTTTAATGAACCGCAGTCCGCTTTGTTACTGATAAAAAAAGAAGGGCTGTGTCGTAGCATTTTATTTTTGCGTGAGCGTGATCCTCTGATGGAAACTTGGCATGGTAAGCGTTTAGGTGTTGCACAAGCACCAAGCGTTTTAAACGTGGATGAAGCTTTTGATATTACGCAAATTCAATCAATTTTTGCAGAAAAAACGCAAAACTTGACCGCTTGTTATTATGCTCAAGGCTGGCAAACTTGGGGTGATGCCATCGTTCAATCTTGTTTTGATGAGGTAATTGATTGGCGTTTGATGCTATCTGAAATGCGCTTAATAAAATCTGAAGCTGAAATCGCATTGATTCAACAAGCTTGTCACATTTCTGCATTAGCGCATATTCGTGCAATGAAACAGACTCGTCCAAATCGTTATGAGTTGGAAATTGAAGGTGAGATTCAACATGAATTTAGCCGTTTTGGCGCGCGTTTTCCTGCTTACAATAGTATTGTCGCTAGTGGAGAAAATGCTTGTATCTTGCATTACAACGATAACAATGCCGTGTTGCAAGACGGTGATCTTTTATTGATCGACGCGGGCGCTGAATTTGCCCATTATGCGGGCGACATTACGCGGACTTTTCCCATTAACGGAAAATTTAACGAAGCTCAGCGTGCCTTATATCAATTAGTGCTAGATTCGATGAAAGCAGCAGTCAAACATCTTGTGCCTAATAGCTCATTTAAAGTAGCAAATGAGGCTGCTATGGAGGTAATGACAGATGGTTTACTGGCATTAGGCATTCTTCAAGGCGAGAGAGAAACGCTATTGGCAGAAAAAGCAGTGAAGCAATTTTATTTGCATAGCTTAGGGCATTGGCTAGGGTTAGATGTGCATGATGTTGGCGATTATGGACAAGAAAAAGATCGCCCGTTACAAATTGGTATGGTGCTGACTGTTGAGCCTGGTCTTTATATTCCGTCTGATGCGGATGTCCCAGAACAGTATAAGGGGATTGGCATTCGTATTGAAGATAATCTGTTGATTACTGAATATGGAAATAAAAATCTTACCTCAGGTTGTCCAAAAGAAATTGCCGATATTGAAGCAATCATGGCAAATCATTAACACTATCAGAAAACAAAACTGCCCCGAAAGGGGCAGCAAGCGGTAAGATTTTAAAGCAATTTTGCAATTAGCCACCAATTGAGGCTAAATTATTTCGCACACCGCTGTCACCAACATGCAAGTAATGATGTTCTCGTTTTCCTTGCAATGCCGCTTTTAAACGAGCTTGTAACTGATAAACTGAAGCCTCTTCAGTTAACAAATCTCGTAACTCAATTCCTTCTTCTCCAAACAAACAAAGATGTAATTTGCCTGTGGCAGAGACGCGAAGACGATTACAACTTTGGCAGAAATTCTTCTCATAAGGCATAATCAGCCCAATTTCACCTAAATAATCAGGATGACGCAATACTTTCGCCGGGCCATCGGAAAGTGCACGGTTTTGTAATTGCCAGCCCTCACGCAATAATCTTTCCATGACAGATTGCCCAGAAAGATGTTGCGCATGGAAGAAATGATCCATTTCACTGGTTTGCATCAGTTCGATAAAACGCATTTGAATAGGTTTATCTTTAATCCAAGCTAAAAATTTATCTAATTCTGAAGCGGTGTATTGCTTCATGAGTACGGCATTAACTTTAATTTTTTGATAGCCAATTTCAAACGCGCGATCGATACCTTTTAAAATAGACTGTAACTTATCTTCGCCAGTAATAAGCTGGAATTGGCGTGGATCTAAGCTATCTACACTTACGTTAATATCAGTAATGCCAGCTTGTTGCCAATGTGCTACATCTTTTAATAAACGATAACCGTTAGTCGTTAAGGCAACTTTTCTAATTCCCGCGGTTTGTGAAATCGTATGCGCAATTTCAAGGAAATCTTTGCGTAGGGTTGGTTCTCCACCAGTAAGGCGGATCTTTTCCGTCCCCAATTCCGCAAAAGCAACTGCCAAACGCTGAATTTCAGGTAAGGTTAAGAAAGTTTGTTTATGCACAGGCGGTTGATAGCCGTCTGGCAGGCAATAGGTGCACTTAAAATTACACACATCGGTAATGGATAAGCGCAAATAAGTGTATTGTCGGTGGAAACGATCGACCAATCCAGAGATGGTAGATTCTTCCCCTATATTTTTGATAGGAATAGTTTGCATGGACACCTTTCTAAACACGAGAGGAAGTTCCGTTTCCAAAACTTCCCGGCACCAAATAGTATATATTTTCTGCTTGATGCGGCATTGTTACCTTATTTTTGCAACTTAGGTAAACAAGCTCGGAGCCTAAATTAAAATCCTATTCTAATAAGCTTATAAAATAACGCAACTAAAATTATCGGATTTACCCCATTTACGTTAATCATTTTTGCAAAAGAATGCGTAAAATAAACCGCTTGTGATATGATAACGCTTTCATAAAAGGAGTATAAAATGAAAAATAAATTCGTCTTTCTTGCAGCGTTAAGTGGCTTTTTTTCGATTTCTTTAGGTGCATTTGCAGCACATGGGCTGGCCAGTAGCCTTGATGAAAAAGCGATGAGCTGGATTCATACCGGCATTCAATATCAAACCTTTCATACGCTTGCCTTACTTGCGTTAGGCTTATTCCAAATTGCAAATAATTTACAAAATCCGCCCGCTTGTCGCGCAAAAGCCTTTAACATTATTGGTGGAAGCTGGTTCTTAGGTATTCTTTTATTTAGTGGCAGCCTTTATGCATTAGCGTTAGGCGCAAGTAAAGCTTTAGTGTGGGTTACCCCAATCGGTGGCACCGCTTTTTTAGTGGGTTGGGCGGCTCTTGCTTTTATTAGTTGTCAAAGTCGTAAGCAAGCGCAGTAAGTTGTATAAAAATGAATAAATTAGCCTTATATTGCCGTGCTGGTTTTGAAAAAGAAATGGCAGGGGAAATTAACGATAAAGCCGCTCAACTTGGCGTGTTCGGTTTTGCCTCGGTTAAAGAAAACAGCGGTTATGTGATTTTTGAGTGTTATCAAGCAGGCGATGCAGATAGATTAGCCAGAGAACTGGGCTTAAAAGATCTGATTTTTGCGCGTCAAATGATTGTGGTTGGCGATTTATTACAAAATTTGCCCGAACAAGATCGCATTAGCCCGATTCTCGAACAATATCAAACGCTCAATCCAGTTAACACTAGTGATGTCGTAGTTGAAACGCCTGATACTAATGAAGCCAAAGAACTGTTAACCTTCTGCCGTAAATTTACTGTGCCATTGCGTAACCATTTGAAAAAAGCAGGTTATTTAGGCAAGTCTGCACAGGCAAGAAACAGCATAACTTTGCATATTCTGTTTATTCGTTCTGGTTGTTGCTATGTTGGGTATGCGTATAATCATAACCGTTCACCATTTTTGATGGGCATACCCCGTTTGAAATTTCCAGTAGAAGCACCAAGTCGCTCAACATTGAAATTGGAAGAAGCGATTTTAACTTTCATACCCCAAGCGGAAGAGAAAAAACGTTTCACTGATTCAATGATAGGGGTGGATCTTGGCGCTTGTCCAGGAGGATGGACTTATCAGCTTGTTAAACGTGGTGTCTTTGTTTATGCCGTTGATCACGGCAAAATGGCGGCAAGTCTTCATGAAACGGGGCGCATTGAGCACTGTGCTGAAGATGGCTTCAAATTCCAACCACCGAAGCGTAAAACAATTGATTGGCTAGTTTGTGACATGGTAGAGCAACCTATTCGCATCAGTAAACTGATTGCAAAATGGTTGATTAACGGTTGGTGTCGAGAAACGATTTTCAACCTCAAGTTACCGATGAAAAAACGCTATCAAGAAGTACAGCTTTGTTTAAATTACTTAGGCGATGAATTAGCTAAAAATGGTTTCCGTTTTAGCATTCAGGCAAAACATCTTTATCACGATAGAGAAGAGATTACCGTGCATATCGCGGTTTCGAAATAAAACACCCTACAAGCGGTAGAATTTTCAGCATGATTTGCAAAATTCTTGTAAAATCGAACCGCTTTAATAAACATAAAAACAACAAATAAGAGGAAAACACAATGACATTAAAAATTGGGATAGTCGGCGCAGGTGGACGAATGGGACGTAATTTAATTACGGCAGTCGCAAATGCAGAAAATGCGACTTTAACTGCAGCTTTTGAGCGTGCAGGATCTTCACTGATCGGCGCAGATGCTGGCGAATTAGTTGGCGTAGGTAAGTTAGGGGTTGAGATTAAAGCGACGCTGGCAGAAAATCCTAATTTTGATGTCTTGATTGATTTCACTCGCCCTGAAGGTACGCTTGAGCATATTGCTTTCTGTGTAGCCAATCAAAAGGCAATGGTAATCGGCACAACGGGTTTTGATGATGCGGGTAAACAAGCGATTCAAACCGCAGCTGAAAAAATTAGTATTGTATTTGCTTCAAATTATAGCGTTGGGGTGAATTTAGTATTTAAACTATTAGAAAAAGCGGCAAAAGTGATGGGTGATTATTGCGATATTGAAGTGATTGAAGCGCATCATCGCCATAAAGTGGATGCGCCATCAGGTACGGCACTGTCAATGGGTGAACATATTGCTAAAACGCTTGGGCGTGATTTAAAAACGCATGGCGTATTTGAACGTCATGGTATTGCAGGCGAGCGTAAACGTGATGAAATTGGTTTTGCGACTATTCGCGCAGGCGATGTGATTGGTGAACACTCTGTGTGGTTTGCCGATGAAGGCGAGCGTGTAGAAATTGCACATAAAGCCTCAAGCCGTATGACCTTTGCTAATGGCGCAGTTCGTGCAGCTAAATGGGTCGCAAACAAATCGAATGGCTTATTTGATATGACAGATGTGTTAGATTTGAATAATCTATAAAATTAAAAATGTAATGATATTGATGCGTTAAAAACTCCTTTTTATTAGAAGGGAGGCGCAAGTAAGGAAATCCAAATGACAAAATTCAACAACATTGAAACCACCTTAGTTCAACTAGGTAATCGCACAGATCCTCGCACAGGCGCTGTGGCAACTCCAATTATTTTATCAACCGCTTACGGTCGTGATGGCTTAGGTGAATCAACAGGCTGGGATTATACGCGGACTAAAAATCCAACCCGTGCGGTGTTAGAGCAAGGTATTGCTGATTTAGAAGGTGGAGATGCAGGGTTTGCCATGGCATCAGGTATGGCGGCTATTCAGTTAGTGATGTCATTATTTAAAGCACCGGATGAATGGATCATTTCAAGCGATGTTTATGGTGGGTCATATCGTTTATTCGATTTTAGCCATAAACACCACAATACAGTAAAACCGGTTTATGTAAATACTGCAGATTTAGCGGCCATTGAAGCGGCTATTACGCCAAATACTAAAGCAATTTTTGTAGAAACTCCATCAAATCCGTTAATGGAAGAGTGTGATGTGGATGCGATTTCTGTAATTGCTAAAAAACATAACCTCATGTTAATTGTCGATAACACCTTCTTATCGCCAGTATTATTCCGCCCAATTGAACATGGTGCAGATATTGTCATTCACAGTGCGACCAAATACCTTTCAGGGCATAATGATGTGTTAGCGGGCTTAATTGTTGCAAAAGATTCAGAAGCAACGAAAGTCAATGGTCAAAATCTTTCAGAGCGTTTATTCTACTTTCAAAACTGCGCAGGTGCCGTGCTTTCGCCATTTGATTCATACCTTGCCGTGCGTGGTTTAAAAACACTTGCTTTACGTATGGAACGTCATCAATCAAATGCGACAGAATTAGCTAAATTTTTAAAAGAACAGCCAGAAATTGACAGCGTATTATATTCAGGTAAAAGTGGCATGCTTTCATTCCGCTTACAAAAAGAAGAATGGGTACCAAAATTCTTAAAAGCGATTAAATTGATTACGTTTGCAGAAAGTTTAGGCGGAACTGAAAGCTTCATTACTTATCCTGCAACCCAAACCCATATGGATATTCCAGAGGCAGAACGTATTGCACGTGGGATTACCAACAATTTATTACGTTTCTCAGTGGGCTTAGAACATGTTGAAGATTTAAAAGCAGATCTTCGCCAAGCCTTTGAACAATTAAAATAATCGCCTATCGCTAAGGGTAAAAAATGAAAAAACATCATGTTGAAACCTTAATTTCAGCGCAAGACGTCCAATCTCGTATTGCAGAAGTTGCGAAAGAAATTAGCCACCATTACCATCATTCAAATTGCGAAAATTTAGTCGTGATTGGCTTGTTGCGTGGTTCTTTTATGTTTATGGCAGATTTGGTGCGTTTAATTGATTTACCGCTTGAGGTAGATTTTATTACCGCATCAAGTTATGGCTCTGGCACAGAATCGAGTCGAGATGTTAGAATCTTAAAAGATCTAGATGGCGATATTGGCGGCAAGGATGTTTTAATTGTTGAAGATATTATCGATACTGGTTTTACGCTTAACAAAGTTCGAGAAATCTTGCGTTTGCGTGAGCCTCGTTCTGTTGCCATCTGCACCTTATTAGATAAGCCTTCAAGACGAGAAGTGGATGTGCCAGTAGAATGGGTCGGCTTTGCGATCCCAGATGAGTTTGTTGTAGGATATGGCATTGATTATGCGCAACGTTACCGTAATCTAGATTACATTGGTAAAGTTGTAATGGACGAATAATTACCGCCTAAAATGAGACCGTTTGATGTTTTTGGGAACTTCAAGCGGTCTTTTTATTCTAATTTTCTGCAAAATTTAAAGGAACATATTATGTGGAAAAAATCGCTGCTTGCCTTATTAGTGGTAAGCCCACTTGCATTTTCGCAAGTAGAAAAAAGCAAAAAAAGCGCCCCTGTCACGTTTAATGAAAGCGAGGTAACTGAAAAAATTACGCTTGCTAAAAGCCAATGGCAACATGATGCAGATAAAACAGCATTATTACTTCAACAGCAACGCGAAAGTTTTTTGGCGTTAGAATATCTGCTTAATGGCGCAGTAAAACAACAATCGCTTTCAGCTTCAACCATTTCATTAGCGCAAGGGTTAATTGAGCGTTTAAATGGCTACCCATTACAGCAAGATGCAGAATGGGCATTACTTAAAGCCCAAATTGGACTCAATCAGACAACAGAATCTGATATTTCAGCGTTTCTTCAAAAATATCCTGATTCAATTTATCAATCGCGTTTAACACAACTGCCATTTGAACAACTGTATCAGCAGCAAGCTTATCCAGCCCTATTAGCGTATAGCAAGAAGGTGTCTCCTGAATCTGTGCAGAACCAATGCCGTGTATTAGGCGCGAACTACCAGTTATTAGCTGAAAAAATGGAAATCAATCCCGAACTTGCGCAAGCAAACAATGAAAAACCTCAAACTGATTTTGTGATGACCGATCTGCTTAATCAGTTTGAAAAATTATGGTTAGTCACGCCAAACTTGCCTAGTGAATGCGCAAATTTAGAAGCCTATTGGAAAGATAACGGTGGCAAAACTGATGTGAATATCCGTCAGAAAGCGGTCAATTTATTTGAAAAAAATGCAAAAGAGGGATTACAAGCGCTGAATTCAGATAATCTGGCGTTAAATAGATGGTTAGCTAATGTCGTGGAATTGTTTAATCAGCCACAAACGTTGCCTAAGTTTATTGAGAATACTGAAGTAAACCCTCAAAGTCAGCAAGTGGTTAAATTAGCATTTGCAAAATGGCTCAAAACTTTATCAGAAGAAGGCAAGCCAGGTTTTGAATTGCTGGAAACTTGGGCAACAAAACTGGAATTAGATGCGCCAACACTGAATAATTGGAAAATTAGCTATTTAAACCGTTTGTTTGATGGTGTTTCTCCTGAATTTGTACAATGGCGCGATACACAAATTGAAGCTTTAAAAGCAGATAATTTAACCGAGCGCCGTATCCGTATGGGATTATGGCAACAAACGGATACTGCAAAATGGCTAGATTTGCTGTCTAATGAAGGAAAACAGAAACTAGAATGGCGTTATTGGACGGCAAAAAATGAGTCTAATTTAGAAAAACGTAAGGCGATATTCAAAGAGATGGTCGGCGAGCGTGGATTTTACCCAATGTTAGCCGCGCAACAATTAGGCGAACTGTATCAGCCACCTTCAGTCGCGGTGATTGAATTGACTCCTGAAGAAAAAGCCAAGTTACCGCAGTTAGATCGTATTGCCGAACTCATCGCCTTAAAACGTCATGCACAAGCTAAAAATGAATGGGTTAACTTGATAAAATTGTTACCACAAAATCAACAACTTAGTGTGATACTCTATGCTTATCAAAAACAATGGTATGCACTGGCTGTTGAGGGCACGATTCAAGCAAAAGCTTTTGATTACCTGTTCTTACGCTTACCAGATGCGTATTCTGATTGGTTTAAAATTGCTTTAAAAGATAAGCCAATTAGCAAAACTTTTGCTCAAGCCATTGCACGACAAGAAAGTGCGTGGAATGTTGAAGTAAAATCGCACGCGAATGCCATGGGGCTAATGCAACTGTTGCCAACAACAGCAGAAAAAACAGCGAAAGAGAATGGTTTACCATTTAATGGCGAAAATGATTTATTCCAACCATTTAATAATATTATGCTGGGAACAACGCATTTGGCGGAATTAAATCAACGTTATCCGAATAATCGTATGTTAATTGCAGCTGCGTATAATGCGGGGGCGGGTCGAGTAGACCAGTGGTTAGCAAGAAGTGCAAATAAGCTAGATTTTGATGTATTTGTGGCTTCTATTCCGTATTATGAAACCCGTGGATATGTACAAAATGTTCTAGCATACGACTACTATTATCAAATTCTGCAAAAAGAAGATACACCAAAAATGTTCTTAACTTCAGAATGGGATAGAAAATACTAGGTATTAGTACACAACAAAAGTAAAACGGTAGAATTTGGCATATAGGACAAAATAGTTGGTAAAAATGTGCTTAAAGCCTTATATTACAAGGCTTTAAGCACACTTTTTGAAATATGAATAAAAAACTGTCCTTTTTGCTTACACTCTTCTATTCAGAAACATGGCAGACAAAATAATCTTCAACGCTATAAATGTTCCCATTGTAATAAAACATTTACGTTTAAATCTAAATTAAATCCTGACCAAATTTGGCTAGATTATTCCGTTGGAAAACAAACACAGCAACAATTATCCATTAAATATAATTGTTCTCCACGAACTATTCGACGATATTTAGAAAAAGCTGCTAAAAGCACATTAAACCTGCCTAAAAACAAATATTTAAACCTCATCATTGATACTACATTTTTTCATCGGGATTTTGGTGTGATGGTCTTTATTGATAGCCTTTCAACAAAAGTGGTTTATCATCAAATTGTTAAAACAGAAAAAGATATCTATTACAAGAAAGCTCTTAATCGTCTAAGAGAAAAAGGCTATGTAATTCAATCTATTACCTGTGATGGGCGTAGGGGATTGCTAAAAGATCTTTTTAATATACCTACTCAAATGTGTCAATTCCATCTTGTTGCGATTGTAATGAGAGCATTAAGGAAAAAACATCAATCACATGCTGGAAGAGAATTAAAAAGTATTATAAAAACGTTAAAAACGAGTGCTAAGAACGAATTCTATTTAAAAATATATGAATGGAAGAAAAAACATCATACATTTTTAAATGAACGTTCAGAGATGCCAAATGAGAAAGGGAAATATCCTTATAAACATAGAAGTGTAAGAAGTGCGATGGCAAGTATAAAGCGATATTACGAATATATTTTTACTTATGAGAAATATCCGGAATTAAATATTGAAAAAACTACAAATAGGATAGAAGGTTTATTTAAGGAGCTTAAGGATAAATTACGTTCTCACAGTGGTTTACTGAGAAAGCATAAGATCTTGTTTATACAGGATTTTTTAAATAAAAAAAGCTGGTAAGGATTATCAAATTTAATTCTTACCAACTATTTTGTCCTATATGCCAATAAAAAGTGATAAGATTTTTGCAAAGTTTGCAAGAAATTTTACCGCTTGTTTTGTTTAAACTGCGAAAATTAAATTATTTTACGCGTGAAACGTATTCGCCTGAACGGGTATCTACACGGATAACTTCACCGATTTGAACGAATAATGGTACACGAACCACTGCGCCAGTGCTTAATGTAGCTGGTTTACCACCAGTACCTGCGGTATCACCTTTTAAACCTGGGTCAGTTTCAACAACTTCTAATTCCACGAAGTTTGGTGGTGTTACTGCGATTGCAGAACCGTTCCATAATGTAATGATACATTCTGCTTGGTCAACCAACCACTTGTCGTTATCGCCTAATGCTTTTGCATCAACAGAAATTTGCTCGAAAGTTTCTGGGTGCATGAAATACCAGAAGTCTTCATCTTTGTAAGAGTAGTTGTAGTTATAATCTACAACATCAGCTGCTTCAACAGAAGAACCTGATTTAAAGTTGATTTCTAATACTTTACCTGAAATCAATTTACGGATTTTAGTACGGGTAAATGCTTGACCTTTACCTGGTTTCACGAATTCGTTTTCAACGATTACGCAAGGTTCGCCATCTTGGATAAATTTTAAACCTGGTTTGAAATCATTAGTGCTATAGTTAGCCATAAATTCCTCAATGTTTTACAAAAAATTAACAAACTTTGAATTACCCGCTATTGGGTTTTCCAAAAAGCCCCCTATAATACCGTAAATCTTCAAAGAACTCTAAAAAATTTTGTTATAATCTGTTAACTTTCTTAAAAAGAGGAATGAATATGAAAAAAATTATGGTAATTTCTGCCATTGTGGCATTTACCTTTGCAGGGCTTGCTGAAGCAAGAGGTGGGCGTTCAGGCGGTTTTGGTGGCAGTTCTTCACGAGCGGTCGTTTCAAAACCTGTTCAAACACAGAAAACACAATCTACACAACAAAAACAAGATGCAACCTTTGAAAATACGCCAAACCGAACTATTCCCAACCAACCTCAACAAGCGATAAATGGGAATCGTATGGCAAACTTTGCAACAGGTGCAGCTGCAGGGTATTTATTAAGCAATGCGCTTGCGCCTAATGAGGCGGTGGCACAAGAGAGTACAACTCAAGCTCAAACTGTAACTGAAACAAAACAAGCACCAGCAACACAAAATGTAGTCTCTACAGTCGCACAATTTCATAGTATTGGTGGACAAATTGACCCATACTTAGTGGAAAAAACAGATGGATATCGTCGCTATTGTATTGGTGGTGTGCAATATTTAGCAGCTGCACAAGGTGGCCAAAGTGCGCCTATTGTGATGGTAAATCCAAATGGCACTCCATTAGAATGCCAGCTCCTTCCTTAATTCTTCTATTTAGCCCCTTGAAATAGGGGCATTTATTATGCACTCATTGATTATTCCAACTGCTGAACAAACAGCTACAAAAGCGCAATGGTTAACCGATTTAGCTAATGCCTTTAATGACCCAGTCGCGTTACTTGAATTTCTTGAGTTAGATCCAGCTGATTTTTCTCAGGATATACTTGCGCGCAAATTATTTGCTTTACGTGTACCAAAATCATTTGCTGAAAAAATGGAGAAGGGGAATCGCTATGATCCCTTATTTCTACAAGCAATGGCTTCGGCTGATGAATTTTTGCAAGCAGAAGGGTTTGTTAAAGATCCACTAGAAGAACAGCATAGTCCAGCACCTAATATTTTGCATAAATATCAAAATCGATTGTTATTTATGATTAAAAATAGTTGTGCAATCAATTGTCGTTATTGTTTCCGACGTCATTTCCCATATGATGAAATCAAAAGTGGCAAACAGATTTGGCAACAAGGATTGGATTATATTGCCGCGTATAAAGAAATTGAGGAAGTGATTTTCTCTGGGGGGGATCCTTTGATGGCGAAAGACGCCGAGTTAGATTGGCTTATTACGCAATTAGAGCAAATTCCTCATATACAAACATTGCGTATTCATTCTCGTTTACCAGTAGCGATTCCAAACCGCATTACAGAAACATTATGCCAAAGATTATTGCAATCTCGTTTGCATATCGTGTTGGTAACACATATCAATCACGCTAATGAGATAGATGAAATTTTTGCACAAAAAATGCAAATGCTTAAACAAGCTAATGTTGTATTGCTTAATCAAGCTGTATTGCTTAAAGGTGTAAATAACCAGGCTGAGTGTTTAAAACAATTGAGTCATAAATTATTTAGTATTGGGATTTTGCCATATTATTTACACTTATTAGACCGAGTAGAAGGGGCATCACATTTCTTTATTGAAGATGCTGAAGCCTTAACGATTTACCGAGAACTTCAAAAAATCATATCAGGTTACTTAGTTCCCAAACTAGCACGTGAAATTGGTGGAGAGCCGAATAAAACGTTAGTTGGATAAGTTAGATAACAAAGTTACTCAATCTTTTGTTAGTCCAATTATTTATTTAACATAATCTACATTATGCGAAATCAAGGCAATTAACTATTTAAAGGTATCTCTACCATTTTTTTATATCAGATCTTTAATTCAATAGCCGAAACGTGTATTCTATGTCAGATAGCTACGCCTTTGCGTATCTAACTTTTACCCTTTCAAATCAACTAAGGTATTTGACATGTCTAAAAATTTAATTCTTATCCTTAACTGTGGTAGCTCATCTTTAAAATTTGCTATCTTAGACCCTAAAACCGGTGATGAAAAATTATCTGGTTTAGCAGAAGCTTTTCATTTAGAAGATGCGCGCATCAAATGGAAATTACACGGTGAAAAAGGTAATGCAGATTTAGGTGCTGGCGCTGCACATAGCGAAGCGCTTTCATTCATCGCAAATGAGTTGTTATCAGAAGAATTAAAAGCAAGTATTGGTGCTATTGGCCACCGTATCGTTCATGGTGGTGAGCGCTTTACTTCATCCGTTGTTATTAACGATGATGTTATCAAAGGTATCGAAGATGCAGTTCAATTTGCACCACTTCACAACCCTGCCCATTTAATTGGTATTCAAGAAGCATTCCGTATTTTCCCTGAATTAAAAGACAAAAACGTTGCAGTATTCGATACTGCATTCCACCAAACAATGCCTGAAGAAGCATTCTTATATGCACTTCCATATAACTTATATACTGAACACCACATTCGTCGTTATGGTGCGCATGGTACAAGCCATTTATTTATTTCTCGTGAAGTCGCAGAACGTGTTGGTAAACCAGCTGATCAAGTAAATACCATTGTTTGCCACTTAGGTAATGGCGGTTCTGTTTCTGTCGTTCGTAATGGTAAATGTATCGATACTTCAATGGGTTTAACACCGTTAGAAGGTTTAGTAATGGGTACTCGTTCTGGTGATATCGACCCAGCAATCATTTTCTACCTATACAAAAACTTAGGTATGTCAATGGATGAAATTGAAACGACTTTAGTGAAAAAATCAGGTCTTTTAGGTTTAACTCAAGTGACTAGCGACTGTCGTTACGCTGAAGATAACTATGATGACGCATCTAAACCAGAAGCAAAACGTGCTTTAGACGTATATAGCTACCGTTTAGCAAAATACATCGGTGCATATATGGCAATTTTAGGTGATGATCACTTAGATGCTATCGCATTTACTGGTGGTATCGGTGAAAACTCTGCTCACGTTCGTGAATTAACTTTAAACCACTTAAAATTATTCGGTGTTAAATTAGACCACGACCGTAACCTTGCAGCACGCTTCGGTAAAGAAGGTGTTATTACAGCAGATGGTTCAGCATTCAAAGCAATCGTGATTCCGACAAATGAAGAATTAGTGATTGCACAAGATACTGCTAAATTAGCACTATAACTTTTAAGGGCAGATTACTCTGCCCTTTTTTAACTTTATTTTTATAGGAATATAATTATGTCAAGAACGATTATTCTTATTCCAACGACCACAGGTGTTGGATTAACAAGCGTAAGCCTAGGTTTAGTGCACGCTTTAGAACAAAAAGGGACTAAAGTTGGCTTTTTAAAACCTATTGCACAGTCTATTACTGGTGAAGACGTTTTAGACCGTTCAACTTCAATTATCAAAGCAGCTCAATCAACAGAAGTTGGCGCGCCATTTATGTTAAGTGAAGCAGAAACGCTTATCGGTCAAAACCAAACTGACGTTTTATTAGAAAAAGTGGTAGAACGCCATCAAGCATTAGCTAAAAACAACGAAATTATTGTTATTGAAGGTTTAATCCCAACTCGTACAAATGCATATGCAAACAGCATTAACTATGAAATTGCACAAGCGTTAGATGCTGAAATCGTATTAGTTGCCGCACCTGGTTCTGATAAACCTGCCCAATTAAAAGAGCGTGTTGAAGCTGCTGCATCTGAATTTGGTGGTCGTAACAACCCTAACCTTTTAGGTGTGGTTATCAACAAATTTAATGCGCCAGTAGATGAATCTGGTCGTACTCGCCCTGATTTAGCGGAAATTTTTGACTCATTCCAACACAGCACTCAAAATGTTTCAGAAGTTGAAGCGTTATTTGCAAAAAGCCCAATTAAACTACTCGCTTGTATTGAATGGAAGGCAGATTTAATTGCAACTCGTGCAATTGACTTAGCTAAACATTTACATGCAGCAATTATCAATGAAGGTGAGCTGAATACCCGTCGTATTCGTGGTGTGAGCTTCTGTGCACGTAGCATTCCACACATGGTTGATCACTTTAAAGCGGGTAACTTATTAGTAACCTCAGCAGATCGCCCAGAAGTCTTAGTTGCGGCATGTCTTGCGGTTATGAATGGTGTTGAAATTGGTGGTATCCTTTTAACTGGCGGTTATAAAATTGAAGCACCAATTGCAAAACTTTGCCAACAAGCATTTGAAACTGGTATTCCAGTATTCCGTGTTGAAGGCAATACATGGCAAACCGCTTTAAACTTACAAAGTTTCAGCTTAGAAGTGCCAACTGATGACAAAGAACGTATTAACGCAATCAAAGAATATGTTGCAAGTACACTAAATACAGGTTTTGTAGAAGAAGTATCTAAAGGTGCAACTCGCGCACGCCGTCTATCTCCTGCTGCATTCCGTTATCAATTAACTGAATTTGCACGTGAAGCGAAAAAACGTATTGTATTACCAGAAGGTGATGAGCCTCGTACAGTGAAAGCTGCAGCACTTTGTGCAGAACGTGGCATCGCGGAATGTGTTTTATTAGCTAACCCAACAGATGTTCAACGAGTTGCAGAAGCACAAGGCGTCACATTAGGTAAAGGTATTACCATCATCAACCCAGCAGACGTACGTGAAAACTATGTTGCGCGTTTAGTTGAATTACGTAAAGCAAAAGGTATGACTGAAGAAGCTGCGCGTGAACAATTAGAAGACACCGTAGTATTAGGTACTATGATGTTAGAAGCAAACGAAGTTGATGGTTTAGTTTCAGGTGCGGTTCATACAACAGCTAATACCATTCGTCCACCAATGCAAATTATTAAAACTGCGCCAGGTAGCTCAATTGTTTCTTCTATCTTCTTTATGTTATTACCAGACCAAGTATTGGTATATGGTGACTGTGCGGTTAACCCAGACCCAACTGCTGAACAATTAGCAGAAATCGCAATTCAATCTGCAGAGTCTGCAAAAGCATTTGGTATCGATCCACGTGTTGCAATGATCTCATACTCAACCGGCACATCAGGTTCTGGTGCAGATGTTGAGAAAGTAAAAGAAGCAACTCGTATTGCAAAAGAAAAACGTCCAGATTTAATCATTGATGGCCCATTACAATATGATGCGGCAGTAATGGAAGATGTGGCGCGTTCTAAAGCACCAAACTCACCGGTTGCAGGTAAAGCAACGGTATTCGTCTTCCCAGATTTGAATACAGGTAACACCACTTATAAAGCTGTTCAACGTTCTGCAGATTTAGTTTCAATTGGCCCTATGCTTCAAGGTATGCGTAAACCAGTTAATGACTTATCTCGTGGTGCATTAGTGGACGATATCGTTTACACCATTGCATTAACTGCAATTCAAGCAACTCAAGCTTAATTTACGTTCATATGATACGCCCAGTTTACACTGGGCGTTTTTTTGCAAAAAATTAAAGAAATTTGACCGCTTGTTGCGGTAGAATACCCAAAATACTTTTTTATATTGATGAACTATGACAACACCAATTATTGATTTACAAATTGTCAGTGAAAATAGCGAAGGCTTGCCAACACTGGAACAATTTACTCACTGGGTAGAAACTGCTCTCGCCTTTGAAGCACAAACTGAAGATTTTCCTGAAACAGAAATGACTATCCGTATTGTGGATGAAGAAGAAAGCCAAACACTTAATCGAGAATATCGCGGAAAAGATTACCCAACAAATGTCCTCTCATTCCCTTTCGAAGTGCCAGAAGGTATTGAACTTCCCTTATTAGGTGATTTAGTTATCTGTCGTCAAGTGATGGAACGTGAAGCAAAAGAACAACAAATTTCTTTAGCATCCCACTGGGCGCATTTAGCTGTGCATGGCACGTTACACTTGCTTGGCTATGATCATATTGAAGAGGCTGAAGCAGAAGAGATGGAAGGTCTAGAAACGCAAATTATGCAGAAATTAGGCTTTGAAGATCCTTATTTGAGCGAAAAAGAACTCGACTAATGCGAAAGCTCGTTGTGTTATTAGCGATGCCGTCAGATTTTGACGGCATTATTTTAAATCAAACAAATTTTGCAAAAGCCAAGCAGTATCTCGGCACGCAGCATTTTCAGGCACTTTATGATATGCGTAGTCCTGATGGGGTTTGCTTGCATTTAGAAGCGTTAGCCATTATTGCTGGCACCATTATGAATGGTGGAACACTTTTTCTTGTTTGTCCTGATTTTGCACAATTATCCCAAATTCCTGATAGCGATTCTTTACGCTGGAATGATGGGAAGCTGATTACTACACCAAATTTCTATCGCTATTTTCAAAAATTGATTCAAAAATATCAATTTAGCGTGACAATGCCACGAAAAAAAGATTTTTTGCTCCCTGCAAGCGGGCAAAAAATGCAAATGTTTTGCGAATTTACGCCAGAACAGCAGCAAATTTTCGAACAGCTACCTAAGCACCTCGCTGATATTCATTTAATTTTAGCCGATCGTGGGAGAGGTAAATCCACTCTTGCAGGGCAACTTGCAAAAAGCCTTGCGGAACATCACTTAGTAATTATCACCGCTAAAAGCCGCGCTGCGCTTCCCCAATTTTTAGCTCAGTTAACGAATGTAGTTTCACATGAATCTTTGCAATTTATAGCACCCGATCAGCTGATTGCGAGCATTGCGCAAAAATGTATTTCTCCAAATCATTGGTTATTTATTGATGAAGCTGCGAGTTTGCCTTTACCCATGTTACAAACGCTTTGCCGTTATTTTCATAAAGTTGTACTGACCACAACCACCCACAATTATGAAGGTACAGGGCGAGGGTTCAGTTTAAGATTTAAATCACAATGTTCCCGCACTTATCAAGAATGGCATTTAACTAAGCCACTTCGCTGGGAAGAAAATGACCCGCTTGAGCAGTTTATTAACGAGCTGCTATTGTTAGATGAACGCGAACAAACAGAACCGCTTGCACAATACTATCAATTATTTGCGAATGCGCATTACAAAACGACGCCAACAGACTTACGCCGGTTATTTGATGGAGAAAATCAGCAATGTTTTTCCCATCAAGAAGATGGTCAACTGGTTGGTGCAATTTGGGCGCTCAATGAAGGCGGATTATCAGACACCCTAACAGAACAAGTGTGGGCTGGAACGCGTCGCCCAGCAGGGAATTTAGTGGCGCAATATCTTTGTGCACAGGGGAATTTAAAGTCAGCTTGCACTTTGTATTCAATGCGAATTTCTCGGATTGCCGTTCAGCCAGACAAACAACAACAAGGCATTGGCAAGCGGTTAGTTTCTGACTTTATTTTGCAAATCTTCAAACAAATTCAACCGCTTGATTTTATTTCAGTTAGTTTTGGTATGTCCGATTGTCTGCTGAAATTTTGGCAACAGTGTGGTTTCGTATTAGTACAAATTACGCCTAACCGAGAAGCAAGCAGTGGTTATCAAAGTGCTATGATGCTCTACCCTATTTCTGAGGCAGGAAACCAATTTGTTGCGCAAGCAGTAGCAAAATTTCAGCGTGATGCCCCAGTTTTACCTTATTGCGAAGCGCTTTTCCCTAATAAAGTGGCTGATTATGCTTTAGATGAATCAGACCAACAAAATTTGCATGGTTTTGCATTTGCTCAACGGAGTTTCTCGGCTTGTTTTGCATCACTGAAACGGCTTTATACTCAATATCCTGAAGAACTTGCCATCTTACGAGATAATCTAGAACAAAATAGTCTTACGTTAGCTGCGCCCCAAAAGCAAACATTGGCACAGTTTCGCCTGGCGGTTAGAGATGTGTTAGCAGCAAAATGTCAGTAAAGAAAAAGCCCATTTAAAATACTTTGACTATTTTAAATGGGCTTTCGCCTTGATAACGATTAGCATGTTTTGCTTTACGTTGGTAACTGCCTTTCCCTTTACGATTTCGCATCACGCGGGTTTTAAATAACGGGTCTGTAACTAAAGCTTTTATAGCACTTTCTTGAATTTCGCCACGTTGGTGGGCATATTGATTTTTACTCATCATTTATCCTTATTAAATTAGATTTAATTGCAAAAAATTGCGTGTGCATTCTGCCAAAATTTACTTTTCCTGTATATAAGTTAGGGGTAAAGTTGTGTATAATTTACCGAAATTTCACTTCAAGCGGATAAGTTTTATTCGCATTTTGCAAACACAGAGGATAATATGAAAAAAGAAGAAGTCGGACATAATTTCTTAGCGCGTCTTGGCAAAACTCGTTTGCGCCCAGGCGGTAAATTAGCCACAGATTGGCTTATTGCAAATGCTGATTTTAATGCAAATAAAAAAGTACTCGAAGTCGCTTGTAATATGTGTACCACCGCTATCCAAATTGCTAAGCAATATGGTTGTGAAATTACGGGTGTAGATTTAGACGAAGAAGCATTAGAAAAAGCACGTCATAACATTAAAGAAAATGGCGTAGAAAACTTGGTTAAAGTGCAACGTGCAAATGCGACAAAATTGCCATTTGAAGATAACACTTTTGATATTGTTATCAACGAAGCTATGTTGACTATGTTGCCAATTGAAGCAAAAGAAAAAGCGATTCGGGAATACTTCCGTGTACTTAAACCTAACGGTTTCTTATTAACCCATGATGTGATGCTAAACACTGATGATGTGGAAAAAGTGATTGCAGATTTGCGTTCAGCAATCAACATTACAGTAACCCCACTTTCCAAACCAGACTGGAAAGAAACATTCCTTCGTTGCGGTTTTAGAAATGTGGAAACATTTAGCGGTGAAATGAGTTTACTTTCGCCGAAAGGGTTAATTTATGATGAAGGCGTATTGGGTGCGATGAAAATTATCAGTAATGCGTTAAAACCTGAGAATCGTGATACCTTCAAAAAAATGTTTAATACGTTTAACGACCCTGATAAGAAACTTGGTTTTATTGCTATTTGTAGCCAAAAATAATGTTTGAACTATTCCAAACTTGGTATAAAAAGAAATTAGGTAATCCACATAGTGCCGCATTATTGGGTATTCTGCTCTGTGGTTTTGGGATTATCTATTTCTTTAGCGACCTCATTATGCCGCTTTTAGTGGCCATCGTCTTTGCTTATCTGTTAGATACGCCTATTCGTGTATTGACGCAAAAATTTAAGCTCCCTCGCACATTAAGCATTGTGATTGTACTAGGTAGTACACTCTCTTTACTTGCCCTATTTATTACGGTGTTATTACCAAATTTATGGAATCAGACTGTCGGTTTTGTGCGCGATTTACCCAACATGTTTAACTTGCTTAATACGTGGTTACAAGCTTTGCCCGAGCATTATCCTGAGTTGGTAGATTACGCGATGCTAGATAGCCTAATGACCTCATTACGGGCAAAAATTCTAGGTTATGGCGAATCATTATTAACTTTCTCTCTTAACTCACTGGTGAGTTTAGTGGGTTTAGGCATTTATGCATTTTTAGTGCCGTTAATGGTCTTTTTCTTATTGAAAGATAAACCTTTATTTGTTCGTTCATTTTTAAATTTAATGCCTAAAAACCGCCGTTTAACTACGCGTGTTTGGATGGAAATGCAACAACAAATCAATAATTATATTCGAGGAAAATTGTTAGAAATTCTAATTGTTGGTGTAGTTACCTACATTATTTTGATCTTCTTCGATTTACGCTACCCATTACTACTTTCAGTTGCGGCAGGGCTTTCGGTATTAGTTCCATATATCGGTGCGGTATTAGTTACCATTCCGATTGCATTAATTGCATTATTTCAATTTGGTTTATCGCCTGATTTTTACTACGTACTACTCGCTTTCGTGATTAGCCAACTGTTAGATGGAAATATTGTTGTACCCTTCCTGTTCTCTGAAGCCGTTAATTTACATCCACTAACCATCATTGTCGCAGTGCTCATTTTTGGTGGATTGTGGGGATTTTGGGGCGTATTTTTTGCAATTCCATTAGCCACTTTAGTCAAGGCGGTGGTTAATGCTATCTCTTCTGTTGAATAATTAAAATAATAAGGATAATAAAATGCTTGTTTCGGATTTCCATTTTGATCTTCCTGATAATCTTATCGCACGTTACCCTACGCCAGAACGTACAGCGAGCCATCTTTTAAAATTAGATGGCAACACGGGCGCACTAACCGACCAACACTTCCCCGACTTGCTAGAAGATATTCAAGCAGGCGACTTGTTAATTTTTAATAATACCCGTGTTATTCCCGCTCGTCTTTACGGTCGTAAATCTAGTGGTGGTAAATTAGAAGTACTGGTTGAGCGAGTATTAGATGAATATCGTTGCTTAGCGCATATTCGTGCTTCAAAAGCGCCTAAAGAAGGGGCTAAAATTATTTTAGGCGAAGATAAATTAGGCGAAGGAAATGGGTTTCACGCCATCATGACAGCCCGTCATGGTGCGCTTTTTGAGTTGCAATTTAGTGCAGCACAACCCTTGTTTGACTTATTGCAACAAGCAGGTCATATGCCTTTGCCCCCCTATATTGACCGCCCTGATGAAGATGCAGACCAAGAGCGCTACCAAACCGTTTATAGCAAAGTGTTAGGCGCAGTAGCTGCTCCAACAGCTGGCTTACATTTTGATAATGCGATGTTAGAAAAGCTTAGCGAGAAAGGTGTGCAAACTGCATTTGTGACTTTGCACGTTGGTGCGGGAACATTTCAACCCGTTCGGGTAGAAAATATTCTCGATCATCAAATGCACGCAGAATATGCTGAGGTTAGTGAAGAAGTGGTGGAAAAAATCCTTGCAACTAAAGCAGCAGGTAAACGAGTCATTGCCGTAGGGACAACTTCTGTGCGCTCTATCGAAAGTGCAGCTCAAGCAGCAGAACAATCAGGAAAATTGATTGCGCCATTCTTTTCTGATACACAAATTTTCCTCTACCCGGGAAAAACTTTTAAAGTCGTGGATGCTTTAGTCACCAATTTCCATTTGCCAGAATCCACACTAATTATGCTTGTTTCTGCCTTTGCTGGTTATCGACATACCATGCAGGCTTATCAACATGCCGTGGCAAATCAATATCGATTCTTCAGTTATGGTGATGCGATGTTTATCACAAAAAATGAAAATGCGACGCAAGATTTACCGCCCAACGCTTAATTAGAAACCTCGAAATAGCCCTGATACCAAGGGCTATTTTTATGTCTTGCTGTTGTAAGCTTTGCTTGTGCCTGAGCGAATTCAATCTTAACCATGCCAACTTCTGCAGTATTTAGTGTTTGAACTCCATGTAAATTTAATCGTTCAATCACTTGTTTGTTTGGCATTTTCCAAGGATTCCACCGCCCACTAGAAATAATGGCTACCCTTGGCTTGGTTTGTTGCAACAAAGTTTCACTACTGCTGGTTTTACTGCCATGATGGGGCACTTGTAAAAAATCTACTTGCCCAACATTTTCCGACCATTCGCGTTCTTGTATAGCACCACTATCACCTGTCAATAACCAACGAAAATGCCCTATGCTGACTAGCAAAACACAAGAATCTTGATTTTTAGCCATTAACACTGTTTTAGAGGGATAGATAGCTTGCAGTTGAAAATGACCAAACTGCCAGGATTTACCTGCAACACAAGATTCTGGTCGATAACCGGCATAGCGTTGCTGGCTGCTTGAAATTAACCGCGCATTCGGATAATGCTGTAATAAGGTTTCTACCCCACCTGCATGATCATTATCATCATGACTCAGAAAAATAGCTTCCACGGTAATGCCTTTGCGTTGAAGATAAGGCAGAATTTCTAGTTTTGCCATATTATTCGAGCTAGCACCTTCGCCCCAGCTTATGCCTGTGTCGTAAAAAATTGCCTTTTTTTGACCGCTTGTTTCATAAATCAAGGCTTGTGCCAGACCTTGCCCAACATCAAAGGTTATCCAACTAGGTAATGATGCACGCATAAAAGCCATATAACCCAAACCATAAAAAAGTGGAACGATGATACCTAAACTTAACCAATAAACTTTTCGCTTATTTTTCCAAGCATAAAGCCCAAGTAAAATGGCTAAATCTAAGCTTAATAATTCCCATTGGGTTTGGTAACTTAACGGAATCCAGCTTTCAGATAATGGTGAAATTAACGTGAGACTGCTTTGCGCTAGCCAATCTGCCCATTGCCAAGTTGAAAATAAATTATCCGTCATTAACGTTAATAAAATCATGGGCACTAATGCAAAGCTATAAAGTGGAACAATAAGAATATTGGCAAGAAAATTCCAGGCAGAACTTCCCTGAAAAAAGAAAAACTGCACTGGTGCGAAAATAAGTAAAATACCAAGTTGTAAATGGATTAACGAAAGTATGCCTCGTATAACTCTTGAAAAATGTTGAGTAGCTATCCAGTTGGAAAGTGGAAAATAGCGATACCAAATAATTAAACTTGCAACAGCCGAAATAGAGAGCCAAAAACTATCCGATAATAATGTTAATGGGTCAAGCAGCAATAGTAATGAGACGATACGCCACCATAGTTGTGTTGGTGTATAATGTCGGCGAGCAAATTGGCAAACTAATATCAATAAAATTGCCCCGATTGCGCGTAATGTGGGAATAGAAAAACCGGCTAAATAACTATATCCTAAGGCAAAAGATAATCCGATTGCGCGAGGAAAAAGGTAGGACAGCCCTATTTTATGAAAAGCCCTTATCGCATAGTGATGATGAGTATATAACATTACCCATTGCCCCAATTTTGCTAGCCAAAATCCAACAGCCATTGCTAAAGCGATATGCAAGCCTGAAATAGCAATTAAATGCGCGGTCCCCGTTTGTTGGAAAATTTGCCAATGTTCATGATTCAACCAGGCTCGCTCCCCAAAAGCTAACGCTAATAATAGTCCTTGTGTAGGAAAAGTTTCTGTTTGATTAACAGCGCGATAAAGCCACTTTGTTCGCCAAGAAGAGGTTTCCTGATTTTCTAGGCATGCTGCTTGTTTAATGGTTGCGGTAGCTTGAATATGATTTGCTGCATACCAACGCTGGCGATCAAAGTTGCCTTCATTTAATCGTGCACTAATTGGTCGAAAAGTGGTTTGGATTTGGTAATGTTGTTCCAACTTTAACGGTGTTTGGCTTTGCCAATTTAGATAAATACGCTCCCCGTTTTCTAATTGCCCAATCGCGGCTTGATAATCGGTAAGTTTCTGTAATTGTACAATTTTAACCGTTCTGGTTTGCGCTAAAGCGGTCTGATTTTTCAGCTCATTTGCAAAATGCGCTACTCTTGCGTAACTGAGTAACACCAAGAAAAGCGTCAATGCTAATAAGTTATATCTGGCTAAGATTGCCCATAGTAAAAGCGTACTATAAGCAATGATAAGATAAAGAAAACCAGCTAATGGCAGCCATAAGATAGGCAAACAAAGCAATGGAAATAAGATAAATGCGTGGTCTTGTCGTATCATCGCCAAAGAGAACATAAATAATCGCAAGCATATCGAACAGACAAAAAATTACCGCTATTTTTATTCGATTTTTCGAGCAAGATCGCAAAATTTCTCTCTTTTGCAAAAAACTTCAGAAAAATGACCGCTTGTTAAGGTAAAATAAACCAATATAGAAGGAAAAAACGATGACCGAATTTACTCACATTAACACGCAAGGCGAAGCAAATATGGTGGATGTTTCTGGCAAACAGGAAACCGTACGAGAAGCTCGCGCAGAAGCTTTTGTTTCAATGCGTGCTGAAACTTTACAAATGATTTTATCTGGCAACCACCATAAAGGTGATGTTTTTGCAACTGCACGCATTGCGGGGATTCAAGCTGCTAAACGCACGTGGGAGTTGATTCCGCTTTGCCACCCGCTTCTGCTTTCAAAAGTTGAAGTAAAACTAGAAGCTTTGGTTGAAAGCAATCAAGTTCGGATTGAATCGCTTTGCAAATTAAGTGGAAAAACAGGCGTGGAAATGGAAGCGTTAACCGCCGCAAGTGTTGCCGCATTAACCATTTATGATATGTGTAAAGCGGTACAGAAAGACATGGTGATTGAACAAGTTCGCCTATTAAGCAAAAGTGGTGGTAAGTCTGGCGATTTCGTTGCACCATCAACAAAGGAATAATATTTTATGAGTATTCAAGTTTTATTTTTTGCGCAAACACGAGAATTAGTTGGCGTCGATAGCCTACGTGTTGAAGAAACATTTGATACGGCAGAAGCGCTGCGCGAACATTTAAGCCAACAAGGGCCAAAATGGCAATTAGCGTTAGAAAAAGGAAAATTATTAGTTGCGATTAACCAAACTATTGCAAGTTTAGAGAGTGCTATCCAAGATGGTGATGAAGTTGCTTTCTTTCCACCTGTGACTGGAGGTTAAATGCAACAAACATTCATCCAAGTTCAAGAAGACAATTTTGACCAAAATGCAATTTATCAATGGTTAAGTGCTGAACATAGTGTAGGCGCAACGACGTTATTTGTAGGCAAAGTACGAGAAATGAATTTAGGCGATAATGTCTCTGGCCTTTATTTAGAACATTATCCTGCAATGACAGAAAAAGCCTTGCAAGAAATTGTTGCACAAGCTCGTCAACGTTGGGATTTGCAACGTGTTGCTGTAGTTCATCGTATCGGTCAATTACACACAGGCGATGAAATCGTATTAGTTGGCGTTAGTTCTGCCCACCGAGGCGATGCCTATCATGCAAATGAATTCATTATGGACTATCTAAAAACGCGTGCACCATTTTGGAAGCGTGAAACCACGCAAGAAGGCGAACGCTGGATTGAAGGTAGAGAAAGTGATCAACAAGCGGCGGATAAATGGGAGTTAGAGGATGCTAAATAACCTTGAACTGGAACAAATTATCGACCAAAAATTAAATAGTAACGCAATTGCCGATTATGCGCCTAATGGTTTACAGGTTGAAGGTCGCCAAACTGTGAAAAAGATTGTTACGGGGGTAACAGCAACACTGCCGTTAATTGAAAAAGCGATTGAAAAGCAAGCGGACGCAATTTTAGTGCATCATGGCTATTTCTGGAAAAGTGAGAATCCATGTATTCGTGGCATGAAAGGGAAACGAATCAAGCAGTTATTGGTTAATGATATTAACTTGTACGGTTATCACTTACCTTTAGATATTCATCCTGAATTGGGCAATAATGCACGTTTAGCTCAGCAATTAGGCATCGTTGAGCTTGCCGGATTAGAAGAGAAACCCAATTCTATTCCTGTTTGGGGAACTTTAGAAACACCCGTTTCAGCGCAAGAATTAGCACAACGACTTGAACAAATTCTGCAACGTAAACCTATCGTTTGCGATGAATTTGTTGCAGATTATCCACAAAAAATGATTAAAACCGTAGGCATTTGCACAGGCGGTGGACAAGGATATATTGATTTAGCTGCAGCTAAAGGCATTGATGCATTTATTTCCGGAGAAATTTCTGAACAAACCACCCATTCAGCCCGTGAACAAGGGATTTACTATTTCGCTTGTGGTCACCACGCAACAGAACGTGATGGCATTAAAGCATTAGGCGAATGGCTGGCAAAAGAATATGGTTTATCTGTTGAATTTATTGATATTGATAATCCTGCATAAAACATAACGTTAAAGGGCAATTCACTATGAACTGCCCTTTTTCTTATTTCCCGCTATTTTCAAGCCACAGCATAAAATCTGCAACGGTATGAAATGAGCCAAAGACTAAAATAATATCTTCGGCCTTTGCTTCACTAAATAATTTGACTGCAGCATCGCCAATGTATTTATATGTAGAAGTTTTAGCCTGCGGTAAGACAGCAAGTAGTTTGCTTTCGACCATTTGAGCTTCTTGCCCACGCCAGCAATCAAGCCCCACGCAATACCAACTATCAATCAATTGATCTAATGGTTCGACGATACCTGAAAGATCTTTATCCTCTAGTGCACTGAAAATTGCAAAAATCTTTCCTTTTTTAACCGCTTGCAAACGAGATGCTAAATAACGCGCTGCATGCGGGTTATGCCCAACATCAATAATGACTCGTGATTTAGGTTGCCGCCCTTGAAAATGGGCAAAATCATTCGCGGTTAATGTCTGGAAACGTCCTGGCATTTGGGCTTCCGCAATCGCTTCCATTATCATTTGTTCACTCATTGAAAATGGCAACTGGGTTAAGACAGCCAGCGCTGTCCCAACATTAGGTACAGGAATTAGCGGCTGAGGCAAATTGTCGAAACAAAGCGTATTAGATTGCCACTGCAAACGGTCATTTTTTTCAATAATTTGCCAATCTTCCCCACGATAAAAAGCGTGACATTGCAACTTAATTGCGTAATCACGAATACTTTGTGGACAGTCTGGTTCACCAATTACAACAGGAATATTAGGTCTAAAAATGCCCGCTTTTTCACGCCCAATCACTTCTCTGTTATCGCCTAGGAAAGCAACATGGTCGATATCAATCGAAGTAATGACTGCAAAATTTGGATCAACAATATTGGTTGCATCTAAACGTCCGCCAAGACCGACCTCTAGAATTACTACATCTAATTTGGCTTGTTTAAATAGCGCTAATGCGGAAAGTGTACTAAATTCAAAATAACTTAACGAGACCAGCTTCTCTTTTTGAATCATCGCAAAGGTTTTAACATGACATTCATCAGGTAACAATTCACCTTGAATGCGAACACGTTCGTTATAACGAATTAAATGTGGAGAGGAATAAACGCCAACTCGTAAGCCCACTTTCATCAGTGCGACTTCTAATAAACGACAAGTCGAACCTTTACCATTTGTACCCGCCACAGTAATAACATAAGGCGCGGGTTGCAGTAAATTGAGTTGCTCAGCTACTGAACGTACTCGTTCTAATCCCATATCAATAGGCTTTGAATGCGCATGTTCAAGGTAATTTAACCAACAGGCTAAGCTATCCGTCTCTTTCGGAGGAATTTGGGTGTTCATAATATATCCTAAAATAGAAAAATCCCTGTAAAAACAGGGATTTTATATCCTTTTTATTGATTAAGCCGTAGCGTCTTCTTCAACGATTAACTCGCCCGTTACCGCTTTAAATGGTGAAGGTTGGAATGTTAGTTTCGCACAAAGACGAGCTAAAGTATCGCGCATCTCTTTACGTGGAACAATCATATCAATCGCACCATGCTCTAATAAAAATTCAGCACGTTGGAAACCTTCTGGTAATTTTTCACGTACGGTTTGTTCAATCACACGCGGGCCAGCAAAACCAATAAGTGCTTTAGGTTCTGCGATATTGATGTCGCCTAACATCGCAAGACTTGCTGAAACACCACCTAATGTTGGGTCTGTCATCACAGAAATATATGGCACACCTTCTTCTTTCATTTTGGCTAAAATTGCACTGGTTTTTGCCATTTGCATTAAAGAGAATAATGCTTCTTGCATACGAGCACCGCCAGATGCAGAGAAACAGATAAACGGAATTTTTTCTTCTAACGCTTTTTCTGCAGCACGAACAAATTTTGCCCCAACTACTGCGCCCATTGAACCGCCCATGAAAGCGAAGTTAAATGAAGCAACCACCACAGGCATTCCGTGAAGTGTTCCACTCATCACAATAAACGAATCTTTTTCACCTGTTTCTTTTTGTGCAGCACTTAAACGATCTTTATATTTTTTGAGATCTTTAAATTTCAACACATCTTGTGGTTCTAATTCTGCTGCGATTTCTTGCGCAGAATTTTCATCTAATAATTGTAATAAACGCGTACGTGCGTTGATTCGCATATGGTGGCCACATTTTGGGCAGACTTCCATATTGCGGCGTAATTCTTCACTATATAATACTTGTTCGCAATGGCTACATTTTGTCCAAATACCTTCAGGCACTTTAGAAATCCCTGAAGAAGTATTGCCACTTCGACCTAAAATTCTGTCTAACCAGCTCATATTTTTAACCCTTTTTTATGAGAAAAATTGGCGCTATTAAAGCACAAATACACTTATTTTAAAAGCCTTTGCATACTGCTCCGCTTTGTTAGCATCGGATTTGCAAATTTCTTACTAAAACAGACCGCTTGTATTATGAAAAACACTCCCAAATCGGACGGCAGCTCTGCGGTAGCGTAAGCCCTCTGCCTAATTCTATCCAGCCTGTGGGAAAGTGAAAATCTGAACCACCAGAAGCATAAAGTTCAAACTCAGCTGCCCAGCGAGCAATCAGTTGGCGTTGGTCTGGTGTTTGTCCACAGCCTGAGACCTCAATCCCATCGCCCCCTGCTGCTTTAAAATCTGTAATCAAGCGGCGAATCCATCTGCCTGTTAATTTATAACGTAATGGGTGTGCAATACAAATCACACCGCCTGCTGAATGAGTCACTGCAATGGCTTCTTCTAATGAACACCAGCTTGGTTTAACGTAAGCAGATTTACCTGCACCTAAATATTTCTTAAAAGCATGTTCAATGTTGCGAACATAACCTTGCTCATACAAAAAACGACCGTAATGCGCACGGGTTACTTCCCCTTCAGCAAGCGATTTTGCGCCTTCATACGCATTTGGAATTCCTGCTTTAGCCAGTTTTTCTCCAATTTCAATCGCGCGAGTTGCTCTTAATTCTGCTTGTTTAGCCAGTAGCGTGATCATTGCTGGATGATGTTCATCAATATTTAATGCGGCAAGATGAATATTTTTTTCTTGCCATACCACAGAAATTTCAACGCCGCTAATAAGTTGAATCGGCAAATTTTCTGCCGCTTTTTTAGCCTCACTAATGCCAGCGGTGGTATCGTGATCGGTTAAGGCAAGCATTTCTACACCTTGGTTAACCGCGCGTTCTACTAATTCAGAGGGGCTTAATGTTCCATCAGAAGCACTGCTATGAGAATGTAAATCAAACTTCATCAGTTAATAATCCTGCTCGGATAAAAAATTGTTTATACGCTTCCACCTTTTTAGCCAAACTTAATGGATAAGCGAGAGATGTGGATGGCAAGCGGTATAAAAATAACGCTCTTTTGCTATCAAACGGATAAGCAATACATTCGTTCGTTTTGGGCGCTTTCACTTTTTCAGGTAATAGACCAAGCAATGTGTCGGTTGCTAAGCCACCAGTGGTAAAAATCCATTTTACATGAGGTAAGGTTTTTAACAATTTAGGCATATCCACCGGTTCAACAATTTTTAAATCTTTATCTGATGCATTACCTTTTAAGCGAATAGCGGTTTGAGCTGAAGAACAGAGTGCAATGCCTTTCTCTCGTAAAAAAGCCTCAATACGAACAGGGTCAAAACGTTTTTCTTCACCTACGCGAAAATGATCAGCATTTTGATAAAAAACCAACCCCATAATCCGCCACATATCATTTTGGAAATTAGGGTAATGAAATTGCATACAACGTTTCTCATTGGTTGGTGGAAACGTTCCCATCATCACTACTGTGGCATTTTCAGGCAAAATAGGCGCAAACGGATGATGTTCTAATTCATGTTCAGCTGTCATTTTTCTTCCTATTGAATCAGGGCTTTTAGCATTTTGAGTTTTTCAGCTTTGTTTACGTTTTGTTCAGCAAGCTTATTTAGATCGTTCACCAAATTGGGCTGGCTTTCTGTTTGGTTAGCAAGAGAAATCGGTATTTCAGTCAGTTGTTCTGCATAGGCTGCTAAAGATTCTAGTAATGCTAATTTTTCTGGTTGCTCTTGATATTGTGTAAATAATATTGCTAATGAACTCGCAAAACTTTCGGTTTTCTCATCAATTTTTTGATGACAATATTTCTGCCATTTTATTTGTTCAGCACGACTGAGCGTTTTAGGGAAATGTCTCGCACGATAATGAAATAAAAGCGCTTCTACTCGTTCATCCGCAAATTTTAGCCCATGATGCGCTAATTCTTCTGGCTTAAGACTACGTAAAATAGCCATGTTATTTTTATCTGCTGCGGAGAAAAAGCCTTGATAAAGCGTTGTTTCTACATTATCACTTACTGAGAATTCACGTGTTTGGGTAAAAATATCTGTCACTTTTTCTCGTATTAAGCTTTTATTGGCTTTGAGCTGTTTTAAATTTGCTAAACAAGCTTCACGATCAATACCTAAGCGTGCAGCATTTTCCGGTAATAACACTTTAGCTGGGGCTAAAATTGGGCATTTATTGATATGCACCCCTTTTAATGGCACTGGGTTTACTCCTTCGGCTAACGCTTCTCGTTTGGTGTAAAGACGTTCCCGCAAAACATCAGCTGCTTCTGTTAATAATGGTTGAATATCGCCGGTTAAATCACAACAAATCACTTCGTTCTGATTAGTTGGATGCCAAGCCAGTGGTGCAATCCAACTAATATTGCTGCGGGCATTGCCAAACATACCAGAAACATGCACTAATGGGGTCATTTCTGCCGTATCAATCAGTTTTTCCGTTTCTTTTTTGCCGCGATGCGTGAAGAAAAAATCAAACAATTTCGGCTGTTTGGTCTGAATGAGTTTTGCCATAGCAATGGTGGCATAAACATCTGACATTGCATCATGCGCGTTTTCATGCGCAATCCCATTTGCTTTGGTAAGTTGTTCTAATTTGAAACTTGGTAACCCGTTTTCATCATATACCCATTCAATGCCTTCTGGTCGAAGTGCATAACAGGCACGTACCACATCTAATAAGTCCCAACGTGAATTACCTTGTTTCCAACTATATTCATAAGGATCAAAAAAGTTACGAAAGAACGTATAGCGGGTCATCTCATCATCATAACGGATGTTGTTATAACCGATAATACAAGTATTAGGTTGGCTAAATTGTTCATGAATACGTGCAGCAAACTCAGGTTCGCTTATCCCTTCTTGATTACATAATTGAGGGGTAATGCCCGTTACCATAACAGCTTCTGGCGTAGGTAAATAATCTGGCGTTTGTTTGCAATAAAACATCACAGGTTCACCAATAATATTAAATTGGAGATCTGTGCGAATCCCCGCAAATTGTGCTGGACGATCTGTTGCAGGATTCACGCCAAAACTTTCGTAATCGTAGAAGAAAAAAGAAGGAGTATTCATGAGACTGACTAAATAAAAAAATTAGGCAGATTCTATCACAAATCTGCCTTAACAAGCGGGTTAATTTTTAGGCTTTTTTACAAATTAACGAACAACCACGGCTGTACCACTCGCACTAATCACAAACATATTTTTAGCGCCCATCGTGGTGTAATTCACTTCAATGCCAACTACCGCATTTGCGCCTACGGCTAGTGCACGTTTAGCCAGTTCTTCTAGTGCTTCTTCTCTTGCGCGGCTTAAACGAGATTCATATACGCCTGAACGTCCACCAATAATATCGGTAATGCCAGCGATAAAATCACGTACTATGTTTGCACCTGCAACCACTTCACCAAATACAATCTGTTTATATTCAACAATTTGTTTGCCTTCAATTTGAGGCGTCGTCGTTAAAATCATGGATATTTCCTTTAATTAAAAAATTTAACAGTATTTAATAAGTATAAGTTCGATATAAAAAAGCTCCAACTAAAATGCATAACATAACCAGAATTTGAATTAAGCGTTTTTTAGTAAGTTTTTCAGCGGCCATTATGGCTCCTTCTTTATTTTTGAATGCCAATTATTATGGGCGAAAGCTGTGGAAAATGCTATATTTTGCAAAACTTTCTTAAAATTTAACCGCTTGAGGAGCCTTTATGCAAACTAATATCGACCAATTTCTAGCAATTATTGCCCAACTTCGAGACCCAAAACATGGCTGCCCTTGGGATATTAAACAAGATTTTAACTCTATGCTGCCACATTTATTAGAAGAAACCTATGAAGTGGCAGAAGCAATTCATACTCAAGATCGTAGTGCGCTGCGTGAAGAATTGGGCGATTTATTACTTCAAGTGGTATTTCTTAGCCAATTAGCGAAAGAAGAAGGAACTTTTGATTTTTATGATGTCTTAAGCGATATTCATCAAAAAATTGTTTATCGCCATCCGCATGTTTTTGGCGATACTAAAGCAGCAGATAGTGATGAAGCATTAGCGAATTGGGAAGCACAAAAAGCAAATGACGCTAAACACCAACAGCATGAATCTATTTTAGATGATTTGCCATTTGCATTGCCGGCATTAACACGTGCCCATAAAATTCAAAAACGATGCGCAAAAGTTGGATTTGATTGGGATAATCCGCAAGATGTGTTAGCAAAAGTAGAAGAAGAGCTAGACGAGGTCAAAGCTGAAATAGCCAATTATCCGACCTCTCAAACGGCCTTATTCGAAGAATTAGGTGACTTATTATTTGCGACTGTGAATCTTTGCCGCCACTATCAGCTTGAAGCCGAAAGTGGGTTACGAGAAGCGAATGCTAAATTTGAACGACGTTTCCGCAAAGTCGAAGCAGCAGTAAAAGCGCAAGGAAAAGCGGTTTCTGAATGTAACTTGATGGAACTTGATGCAATTTGGCATCAAATTAAATCTTTAGAATGAATTGACAATTCTCTTTTTAATTTGTAAATTGCGAAAATTACGTCATGTAAATGTACAATTTTTAGCAATTGACATTGCAATTTTAATGTAAGGAAATAACCATGTCGAAAATTTTACTCGTTGATGATGATGTAGAACTTACAAATCTTCTTGCGGAATTATTATCTTTAGAAGGTTTTGATATTCACGTTGTTCATAACGGTCAAGAAGCCTTGACTGAACTTGAGTTACAAACCTACGACATTATTTTATTAGATATCATGATGCCTGTGTTAAATGGTATTGAAACGCTAAAACAACTTCGTCAAAAACTTACTACGCCAGTGTTAATGTTAAGTGCACGTGATGATGATATTGACCGCGTACTGGGTTTAGAGTTAGGGGCAGATGATTATCTACCGAAACCATTTAATGACCGTGAATTAGTTGCACGTATTAAAGCAATTTTACGTCGTACTGCTGGCAACAGCCCGCTTGCAACGGATGTAATTACGCCATCTTCTCAAACAGCAGAAGAAAATAGCAAACAACTTTCATTTGGTGGGGTTGAATTACACCCTGGTCGCCAGCAAGCGATTTTTGAAGGTAAAGATTTAGAGCTAACAGGCACAGAATTTGCACTTTTACAAATGTTGATGCGTAATCCAGGCCAAATTCTTTCACGCGAATTATTGAGCCTAGAAATTTTGGGCAAACGCCTAACACCGTATGATCGCGCGATTGATATGCATATTTCAAACCTGCGTAAAAAGCTCCCAGAGCGTAACGATAACTTACCATGGTTTAAAACTTTGCGTGGGCGTGGTTATTTACTCGTAACAGAAAAATAGTAATAAAATCCCTCGACTAGCTTCGGGGGATTTTCGTTTTTTGCTTATTTGTTGGAAATATTTATGCAAAAATTAAAACAATACCTTCAAATACTCCTCTCTTTTCGTCATTCTTTAGCCTACCAGCTATTTGTTTATTTTGGGCTAGCCTTTTTAGTCGTGCTGACTATCGCCTTTAATATCTCAAAGCTCGATGATCGGGAGTTTACCGCTCTTAATGAAACGGAAATCAGCTTTTTTAATACCGAAAGCAAACACGTACAAAAAGTCTATGATTTAGATGACATTTTTGAACAAGATCTTTCTATTCGTACCCCTGGTGGATCTAGCGTTATCTTGGTTGAAAAAAACTCTGGCTCTGTCAGTGGTATGGATCAAGATAATCTCAAACCCCTTTTAGCCTTTTTGTATCGCGCGGAAGAATCTAGTGTTCCGTTAGCAAGAAGTTTCGACCACTTACGCATTAACGGGCCATTTATTATTAAAACTCCAAAACGGGAATATAACGAATATTTTATTCAAACGGTAAACCCACAAAAAGAAGGCTTTAATGAAATTTTCGACTCGCCATGGCTGATGAGCGTAATTGTGATGTGCGTTGCTTTTCCAATTCTATTTTTCCTTTCTTGGCGTTTAACCCGCCCTGTTAAAGAATTGCGTTTAGCTGCGAATGCAATTGCGTTGGGGGATTTAAAAACTAACCCTAAAATTGAAAACCAAGGTATTAAAGAGCTACGCGATGTAGGAAGAAGTTTTAATCAAATGGTGACTGCCCTACAAGATTTAAACCAATACCAGCAACGATTATTAGCTGATATTTCGCATGAGTTAAAGACACCATTAGCTCGTCTACAACTCGCCGTTGCAATTATTCGTCGCCGTAATGGAGAATCCAGTGAGATTGACCGGATTGAAAACGAAATCCAAAAACTGAATACAATGATTCTTGATTTACTTTCGCTTTCTCGCCAACAAGTAAACAGCCATCTCGCACGTGCTAAATTCCCGGTTCAACAAATTTGGTTTGATATTTTAGAAGATGCGAAATTCGAAATGAATGAAAATGGCTTAGCGCTTGAAATTCATAATCATATTCCACCCTCTGAACGCTATTACATCAATGGTAATTGCCAAATTTTAAGCAGTGCCGTTGAAAACGTGATTCGCAATGCGAAAAAATATGCAGAAACGCGAGTTTCTGTTGTGCTTACTATTCATCAAAATAGTTTAGTTATTGATATTGAAGATGATGGACCAGGTGTTCCTGAATCCGAATATGAACAAATTTTTAGACCATTCTATCGTGTTGATGAAGCCCGCGCTCGTCAAACAGGTGGGACAGGATTAGGTTTAGCGATTGTATTAAATGCGGTACAACAGCATAAAGGAACGGTGGTAGCTTCGAAAGCAAGCATTGGTGGCTTACGAGTAGAGATTGTTTTACCACTGTGGATAGACTAACCCAGTAATACCTAAAAAATTTAACCGCTTGTAAAAGCAACCGTTAAGATGAAATTGATAGAAATTGAGAAGCTAAATAAATACTTTGGAACAGGCGAAAACCAAGCGCATATTCTTAAAGATATTAACCTTAGCATTGACCAAGGCGACTTTGTTGCCATTATTGGCGCCTCTGGTTCAGGCAAATCCACGTTGATGAATATCATTGGATGTTTAGATACGGCAAGCAGTGGTGTTTGTCGTATTGATGGCAAAGAAACCATTGCGATGAATGCAGATGAGCTTTCAGACTTACGCCAACGCAAATTTGGGTTTATCTTTCAACGCTATAACCTGCTTGCTGCATTAAATGCAAATGAAAATGTTGCACTTCCAGCTGTATATACCGGAATGCCCTCGCGTGAACGAAAAGCGCGTGCAGATGCCTTGTTAGATAAACTTGGTCTAAAAGAAAAAATACAAAATCGGCCTAATCAGCTTTCTGGTGGGCAACAACAACGCGTCAGTATTGCGCGTGCACTGATGAATGGTGGAGAAATTATTCTTGCTGATGAACCAACCGGCGCACTGGATTCGAAAAGCGGTGAAACCGTTTTAGAAATCTTACAAGATCTTCATCGTGAAGGACACACTATTATCATGGTTACCCATGATCCTAACATTGCTGCAACAGCAAGTCGTGTCATTGAAATTAAAGACGGGCGAATTATTAAAGATGAACGCCAACAACCTTATCAGCATGAACAAAAGCTAACAAAAGGCGAATATCGCGCCCCCCGATTTTGGGATCAGCTTGTTGAATCCTTCAAAATGGCAACGAGTGCAATTATGGCGCATAAATTACGCGCATTATTAACTATGTTAGGGATAGTTATTGGTATTGCCTCCGTGATTTCTGTTGTGGCGCTAGGGCGAGGCACACAGCAACAGGTATTGTCTAATATCAATAGTCTTGGCACAAACACCATGACCATTATGAATGGTACTGGATTTGGCGATAGACGCGCGAATTTAACTAAAAACCTCACAGTATCTGATGCAGAATTACTCAATAAACAAGGATTTGTTGATAGTACTACGCCTTCAAGCAATCTCAGTGCCACAGTAATTTATGGTAATACCAATGTAACTGGCTCAGTCAATGGTGTGGGAGAACAATATTTGAATGTTAAAGGCATGAAGATGGTTTCAGGGCGATTCTTTAATGCTAGTGAAGTAAAAGAAGCTGCGCAAGTAGTTGTAATTGATGCTAACACACAAAAAGATTTGGGGATTATCGCACCAGTAGAAGGGAAAGTGATTTTAGTGGATAAAAAACCACTGAAGATTATTGGTTTAGCGGAAGAGTCAAATAATATGCACCAAACCAGCCTAAAACTTTGGACGCCTTATACCACTTTGATGCAACGTATTTCTGGCGAAAAGCATATTGATTCGTTAACAGTAAAAGTGAAGGATGAGGTGGAAAGTCAAACCGCTGAAAAAAGTGTAATTTCATTGCTTAGCGCAAAACATGGTAAGAAAGACTTCTTTATCATGAATAGCGACACCATTAAACAAACCATTACAAGCACCACAAATACCTTAACGCTTCTCATCTCTTCTATCGCGTTAATTTCATTAGTGGTAGGCGGAATTGGCGTTATGAATATTATGTTAGTTTCTGTCACAGAACGCACTAAAGAAATTGGCGTAAGAATGGCGATTGGTGCTAAGCAACGTAATATCTTGCAACAATTCTTAATTGAAGCCATTTTAATTTGTTTATTAGGCGGTGTGATTGGGATTCTGTTGGCAGGTACGATTATCACGCTGTTTAACACCTTAGGTTCTAATTTCAAAATGTTACTTTCATTAGAATCTGTTGTACTAGCGGTATTCTTCTCTACGTTAATTGGGGTTGTCTTTGGCTATATGCCAGCAAAAAATGCCTCTAAACTCAATCCAATTGTTGCACTTTCGCAAGAATAACGCTCCAAACCAAACAAATAAAGCTCGGGAATACCGAGCTTTATTTTTGCAAAAAATTATCTAAATTAAACCGCTTGTAATCCGCAATCAATTTGGGCTAGAAGTTTTTTCTCTTCTTCTAAATCAGCGAAAACTAACGGGTTTTGTGTTAGAAAGTCTGGTTCAAATTGTAATTTCCAATCATTATCGGCAACGGATAATTGCATTTCTTTCGGCCTAATGGTGGCTTGACGTGCACGATTAAGTAACACCGCAAGTCTGAAAATACGCAAAAGCGAGAGGATGTCACGGTTTTTGTAACGGTTTATACGCTTAATTTCGGTTCGTTTAAATCCTTTTTGATGGAAATACATTAACACTGATAACAAATGTTGCTGTTCAGAATCAAATCCAGCTAAAGTGCTGTTAGCAATAATATAGGCTGAATGTTTGTGCACATTATTATGGTTAATAACCAGTCCTATTTCATGTAGCAAACTCGCCCATTTCAGCATGGCTTTAAGCTCTTTCGTTTGTTGGCGATTTTGCCAATCTTCAACCTGTTCAAATAAGGCTAAGGCCGTTTCTTCTACACGATTTGCTTGTGCCTTATCAATGTTAAATTGCTGGGCTAGCGCTTCTGCCGTACGTTGGCGAATATCACCAACTTGGCAACGTTGCTCCAAGCCATACATAACCCCTTCTCTTAACGCACCATCAGAATAACGCATCGAACGTAATTTAAAGGTATGAAATAATGCCAGTAAAATTGCGAGCCCTGGCACTAATACATCTGCCCGCTCTTCCAGCAAGCCTTTTAGCTGAATAGCCGATAATGAATTAAATTTTAAACAGTTTGCAATAATCGCTTTTAATCGTGGTTCAGTAATTAAGCCATCACGATAGCCATTTGCCATCAATACTTTAGAAACCGTTTTAATCGTGCCAGATGAACCTAATACATGTTCCCAACCGAGTTCGCGATATTCTGCTTCTAAATCTTCTAATTTTTCCATCGCCAATTGATAAGCGGCTCGAAAACGGGATTCTGTTAATGCACCATTAGGGAAAAATCGCTTGGCAAAACTGACACAGCCCATGTGTCGGCTTTCAGCGCGTAGGGGTTCAAAATCATCCCCAATCGTCATTTCCGTTGAACCACCGCCAATATCAATCACAAATTTTCGCCCTTTTTCAGGTTGGGTATGGCTTACACCCGCATAAATTAAACGTGCTTCGTCTTGACCTGAGATAATTTGAATAGGGAATGGAAAAACTTTTGCTGCTTGTGCTAAAAAATCAGCGTTATTGAGTGCACGGCGTAATGTATAGGTGCCAACAACTCTCACATTTTCTGGCGAAAATCCTTGTAGTCGATCGCCAAATAATGCCAAACAATCAACACCACGTTGGATAGCTTCTTGGCTTAAGATACGATGTTCATCTAACCCATCCGCCAAACGAACACGACGTTTAATACGAGATAGCACTTGAATTGATCCATTGACTATCCGAGCGACAATCATATGAAAACTGTTTGAACCAAGATCAATGGCGGCAAATTCACGAAATCCGTTTGAAGAAGATGGTTGAGAAAACATATCAAGCCCTATTCAATTAAAGAGAAATAGTCGAATTTTAGCATTTTTAGCTTAGAGCATATAGTTCTTGCCATTAAATTTACGCATGTTTATGCTTTATTTGAGCAATTTTTCTATAAGTAAGAAAACATTTTGACGAAACTGCAGAAAAGGAATAGGATTTAATCAGTTATGTTTTATTTTTAATACCCCACTTAAGAGGATCATTTTATGGCCGAAAACAAAAAACAAGCTTTCCAAGATATGCTCGATTATGTGCATCTTTATCGCTTAAAAAACAAATTGCATCGTGAAACTGCCGATAACGACCGTAAAATCCGCGATAACCAAAAACGCGTATTGTTATTAGATAACTTAAATCAATATATTAACGATAATATGAGCGTAGAAGAAATTCGTGCCATTATTGCTAATATGCGTGATGACTACGAAAACCGCGTTGATGATTACATGATTCGTAATGCAGAATTATCTAAACAACGTCGTGAGATTCGTCAAAAAATGGCATCTCATAAACAAACTCCTGCAAAAGCAGACTAACCTTCTTCCTCCAAGCGGTGGATTTTTCACTTCATTTTGCAAATCTTTGAGAAAATACTACCGCTTGTTTTGTTTGTTCTTTAAACAATTATCCACCTATCTTATATTTCTACTTGACTCTTATTAAAAAAGGCGTATTTTAATTCATGTTGTCGTAAGCCAAACGTTTGCGACACAGAGAGGCGCATCACTCAGGCAACTTAACTTTAGGCAACTAGGGCTGTATGACGGTTAGGTGATGGGAGTGTTTGCCGAGGTGTGAATTCACTAGACTGGAATGAACATCGGCTGAGTCAGGTTGAATCCTATCAGCTGTCATTTGATTTTAAATCGATCAAATGGAGTGCTCTGATTGAATGGTCCCTACCAATAAATCTACTCAATTTCCTTTCCGAATCTCCACAACAACCACATTCTTTTTTTATTTATTTAGGAATTCTTATTATGTCTAAACTTTCTGTGGCGAAATTTGGTGGTACCAGTGTTGCAAATTTTGATGCGATGTCGCTATGTGCGAATATCGTAACGAATGATCCAAATACCCGTGTAGTCGTGTTGTCTGCATCAGCTGGCGTAACCAATTATCTTGTGGAATTAGCTAACGGTTGTGAAAAAGAACGCCGTGATGAAATCTTAGAAGCTGTACGCACCATTCAATACAATATCATTGATAAATTAGCTGAACCAAGTAGTGTTCGTGCTGAAATTGATACCGTATTGGCGCATATTAAATCATTAGCTGAATCAGCAAGCCTTGCCACTTCAGCAGCCTTAGCCGATGAACTTATCTGCCAAGGTGAAATGATGTCTACCAAAATCTTTACTCAATTATGCAAAGAACGTGATTACCCAGCAGTATGGCTAGATGTGCGTGAATTGATTGCCACCGATAGCCAATTTGGTAAAGCAGCACCAAACGATGAAAAAACAAAAGCGCAATCGGATGCTTTATTAAAACCATTGATTGCCGAAGGCAAAGTGGCCATTACACAAGGCTTTATCGGTCGTGATGAAGAAGGTAAAACAACCACACTTGGTCGCGGTGGTTCAGACTACTCTGCAGCATTATTGGCTGAAGTGTTAGATGCTGACGATGTGTTAATTTGGACAGATGTTCCGGGTATTTATACTACTGACCCTCGTGTAGCACCAGCAGCAAAACGTATTGACACAATGGCATTTAACGAAGCTGCAGAAATGGCAACTTTCGGTGCAAAAGTGTTACACCCAGCGACCTTATTACCGGCCGTACGTAGCAATATTCCTGTTTATGTTGGCTCAAGCAAAGCGCCTGAACAAGGTGGTACTTGGGTAACGCGCGATCCACAACCTCGCCCAACTTTCCGTGCGATTGCATTACGTCGCAACCAAACTTTAGTCACGCTATCTAGCCTTTCTATGCTGCATGCGAAAGGTTTCTTAGCAAATGTTTTTGCTATTTTAGCCAAACACAACATTTCAGTAGATGTCATTACCACTTCTGAAGTGAGTGTCGCATTAACGCTAGATAAAACTGGTTCCGCATCAACCGGTACAGATATGCTCTCTCCAGCGTTATTAGAGGAACTCAACGACTACTGCCATGTACAAGTTGAAAATGATTTGGCGTTAGTTGCGATCATTGGTAACCATCTACACACGCAAGCCGGAGTAGCAAAACGCTTATTCCACACGCTTGAGAATTACAACATTCGCTTAATCAGCTATGGTGCAAGCACCAACAACGTTTGCACACTTGTTAAGAATAGCGAAGCAGATGAAATTGTTCGTTCATTACATGCAGCATTATTCGAATAATGTTTAAATGAGAATAATCTAAAAAAACAAGCGGTAAAATTTCTTGCAAATTTTGCAAAAAATCTTACCGCTTTTTATTGCCTCTAAAAATGGCTGAAGATTAACGTTTATGTTTATGTTTATATTGTTAGGCCGTCTGCAAAATTGTTTTCAACTGTAATGCGCTTGGCGTTACTACAGGTAAGAATGCACCTTCTCTCCAACGACGAATAAAATCTGAACCCGCATTTTGTAAATAGCCACGCCCACCAGAGGCTTGAAGTTCTAGCAATAAACTTTGTGCGACTACATCCACAATTTCAATGCGAATATTAAATAGCGCTTTAGGATTTTCAATAAAATAGTTGCCTTGTACTAAACCTTGAGCTAAACGCTGTTCTAAGTCCGCTAATTTTTGTACCTGAACATCATATTCAGGTTTTAGCACAGAACGATTCTCAACATAATCTAATGCTTTTTTTACTTCTGCTAGACTACGAGCAGCCAAACCAAATGCCATTGCGCATTGTAATCCTAAGAAAGTAGGACGCACAGCAGCTAAATATTCCTCTGCATTGTTAGCAATAATCCAATCGGGATCAAGTTCTACATGATTTAGCTCTACAGCAACAGTATTACTTCCTTGTAACGCGACTAACGAAAGCTCTTTAGCCCGAACAACGCCTTGTGCATTCGATGGTAACGCGACAATAATTGGCGCATGGCTACCATTTTCATACTCGGCAGCAATAATGGTTACAAATCCTTTTGCGGTTAAATTCGTAATCCATGGTAATCGTCCTTGTAAATAGCGCTTTCCATCTTTTTCGATAATTTTTAATTGTAATTCTTCAATACCTGATAGGAATTTTACTGCATTTGATAATCCTGTTCCGCCTGAGAGATGACCAACTAACAAATCGGCTAACCAACGTTCTCTTGGTGCGTGGTTTTCACTACTTAATAGATTTTGAATTAGGGTGCGATGCCCCCAAGAAATAAACCCCGCGGTTAAAGAATAAGTGGAAATTTCACGTACGGCGGCAATGGCTTGTTCAAAATCTCCCCCTGCTCCACCAAGATTCTCAGGCACCCCGATTTTAAAAATGCCCTCGTTTGCTATCCGTTGAAATAATTCATCGGCATATTGATTTGATTGATCAATTTCAGTGGCATGTTGACTTAACCATGTTAGAAACTCTGCTGAGAAAAATTGAGACATTGTGTTGCTCCTTATTTGTTTTTTTATTGTTAAAAATGGAATGGCATGGATAGTAATTTAATTTTTTAGGTAAGAAAACCAACTAAAATCCACTAAATATTCCTTTTTTGTATAAGAATAAAAAGTTATAACACTAAACGATGCTCTTTTTTAAAGGCAAAATAAAAAGCAAGCAGTCAGAATTTGCAAAACTTTTGCAAAAAAGACCCGCTTGCTTTCGCCCTTTCCGTTCTTATCAATACAGTGTAGAATACAAGTTATTTTTTATTGAAAAACAGAGAGTGTTATGAGCGAAGAGATTTTAACTAACGCACCGGAAAGTCGTGCGAATTTTATTACCCATATTATTGATGAAGATTTAGCATCAGGTAAACATAATAACGTTTATACTCGATTCCCACCTGAGCCAAATGGCTACTTACACATTGGTCACGCTAAATCTATTTGCCTAAACTTTGGTATTGCACAAGAATATCAAGGTAAATGTAATTTACGTTTTGACGATACTAATCCTGTAAAAGAAGACGTTGAATATGTTGATTCGATTAAAGCTGATGTGGAGTGGTTAGGCTTTAAATGGGAAGGTGAACCTCGTTATGCTTCAGATTACTTTGATGCGCTTTATGGTTATGCCATTGAGTTAATCAAAAAAGGTTTAGCTTATGTTGATGAACTTTCACCAGATGAAATGCGCGAATATCGTGGCACATTAACTGAACCAGGTAAAAACAGCCCTTATCGTGATCGTTCAGTAGAGGAAAACTTAGCGCTATTTGAAAAAATGAAAAATGGCGAAATCGCAGAAGGCAAAGCTTGTTTACGTGCCAAAATTGATATGGCATCGCCTTTTATTGTGATGCGTGACCCAGTTATTTATCGTGTTAAATTCGCTCACCACCACCAAACTGGTGATAAATGGTGCATTTATCCGATGTATGACTTCACGCACTGTATCTCTGATGCCATTGAACGTATTACTCACTCTTTATGTACGTTAGAATTCCAAGATAACCGTCGTTTATACGATTGGGTATTAGACAATATTTCTATTGAACGCCCATTACCGCATCAATATGAATTCTCACGCTTAAATTTAGAAGGCACATTAACTTCTAAACGTAAATTATTAAAACTGGTTACAGATGGTATTGTCGATGGTTGGGATGACCCTCGTATGCCGACTATTTCTGGTTTACGTCGTCGTGGTTATACGCCGGCATCATTGCGTGAATTCTGTCGCCGTATCGGGGTAACCAAACAAGATAACGTAGTGGAATACTCTGCGCTTGAAGCATGTATTCGTGAAGATTTAAACGAAAATGCACCACGTGCAATGGCTGTTATTAACCCTGTTAAAGTGGTGATTGAAAACTTTGGTGACAAAGAAATCTTAAAAGCACCTAACCATCCGAACCACCCAGAGTTAGGTGAACGCGAATTGCCATTTACGCGTGAGCTTTATATTGATGAAGCAGACTTCCGTGAAGAAGCAAATAAACAATATAAACGTTTAGTATTAGGTAAAGAAGTTCGCTTACGTAATGCTTATGTGATTAAAGCTGAGCGTGTTGAAAAAGATGCAAGCGGTCAAATTACCACAATTTATTGCACATACGATCCTGAAACCTTAGGTAAAAATCCAGCGGATGGTCGTAAAGTAAAAGGCGTAATTCACTGGGTATCTGCTGAAGAGAATAAACCTGCTGAATTCCGCATTTACAACCGTTTATTTACTGTGCCAAATCCAGGTGCAGCAGATGACATTGAAACCGTATTAAACCCAGAATCTTTAGTAGTGAAACACGGTTTTGTAGAACCAAGTTTGGCCAATGCAAAAGCAGAACAAGGTTACCAATTTGAACGTGAAGGCTACTACTGCTTAGATAGCAAAGATGGTTCAGCTGAGAACTTAGTCTTTAACCTGACAGTGAGTTTAAAAGAAGGCTTTAGTGCCTCGTGAACATTTGCAAGCGGTCGGATCTTTTCAACCGCTTGCAATTTTATTTTGAGGAAAGTGTTATGAAAAAAATCATCCTATTATTAGTTAGCTTATTAGCCATCAGCGCTTGTTCGCAATCAAAAAACGTTTATTTCAATGGTGCGGAAGGCTCTCACTCAGGAATTCGATATAGTTCAACCGATAAAAGTATATCTTTAAACCCATAAAACAATGCGGTAATAACCAATATTACCGCATTCTTTTTGTTAATCGTCCGTCAAATGAGAAATATCATGATAAGACGCTAATTTACGAATAGTTCGTGAACGGCCTCGAATTAACAACGTTTCTGTAAAGATCATACTGCCTTTGCGTTGCACACCTTTAAGCAAATCGCCTGTGGTAATGCCTGTTGCAGCAAAGACTACATTATCATCTCGCACAATCTCTTCTATTTTTAATACCGTATTCACAGGAACATTCATGGCAGCACAACGCGAAATTTCTTTTTCCGCAGCTTTTAAGTTTTCAGGTGTATTCCCTTTTACTTTATTACGTGGAATCAATCTTGCCTGAATATCTCCCCCTAGTGCATTGACAGCAGCCGCAGTCACAACCCCTTCCGGCGCACCACCGATGCCATAAACTAAATCAATATCGCTATCAGGCAAACAACATTGTACACCAGCAGCAACATCGCCATCTGGAATAGCAAGAACTCTTACGCCTAAGGCTTGTACCGATTTGATAATTTCATCATGTCGAGGTTTTGCAAGAATAGCTACTGTAATTTGTGATAGCAATTTTCCTTTTTTAGAAGCCACTCGGCGAATGTTTTGTTCAAGCGGTAAGTTTAAATCAATCATCCCTTTGGCATCGCTATCTACCACTAGTTTTTCCATATACATATCTGGCGCTTGTAAGAATGTGTTTTTCCCCCCAGCAGCTAACACCGCTAATGCACCAGATTGCCCCATAGCTGTCATGCGAGTTCCATCAATTGGATCAACCGCAATTGAAACCTCTTCTTGGTCAGGTTTGTTTTGTCCAACTTTTTCACCAATATAAAGCATTGGCGCCTCATCAATTTCCCCTTCTCCAATAACTACTTCACCACGAATTTCCATCTGATTGAGTAGCTGACGCATTGCTTTTACCGCAGCATTATCTGCCGCATTTTTATCCCCCCGCCCAATCCAATCAAAAGCAGCTAACGCAGCTGCCTCTGTTACGCGAGAAAATTCAAATGCAATTGCCCGTTTCATGATTCTGACTCCTTTACTAAAAAAACATTATTATTTTAACGCAACGCAAACGATTGCGAACAAAAATTTGCATAAAAACGTGATAAAAAATTATTTTTTAAAAAAACATGGAACTTTTCAATGAAATCAATATCTTAATTAGGTATAATCCTTATGTATTTTAGTCACACATTTCCCATTTAGAGGTAAACACTATGTCATTAACAATTCTTGACCAACTTGAAGAAAAAATTAAACAAGCCGTTGAAACTATCCAACTCCTTCAATTAGAGTTAGAAGATTTAAAAGAACAAAAAGCGGCAGCAGAACAAGAATCAGCGGCATTACGCCAAGAACATGAGCAATTAAAATCAGAGCACCAAAACTTCCAAGATCGTTTGCGTGCACTTTTAGGCCAAATTGACAACGTTTAATTACTGATTAACACCAAACGGCTACTTAGTTAGCCGTTTTTTATTACACTGGATTATGGCAAAGCTCTACTTTTATTATTCTTCGATGAATGCAGGGAAATCGACTACTCTGCTTCAATCTGCTTATAACTATCGCGAACGTGGTATGAATACCCTTATCTATACTGCTGCCATTGATGATCGCTTTGGATTAGGTAAAGTGACCTCCCGAATTGGTATTGCAGAAGATGCCAAGTTATTTACCAATGAAACCAATCTTTTCCTTGAAATTGCTAACGAGTTAGAAAAACAGCCACTGCACTGTATTCTGATTGATGAGGCACAATTTCTAACTAAATCACAAGTTTATCAACTGACCGATATCGTTGATAAATTAAATATTCCAGTACTTTGCTATGGACTACGTACTGATTTCCAAGCAGAATTATTTGAAGGCAGCCACTATTTATTAGCTTGGGCTGATGAATTGGTAGAACTCAAAACTATTTGCGATTGTGGGCATAAAGCCCATTTTGTGTTGCGTCTAAATGCGGACGGTCAACCTGTTAAAGATGGCGAGCAAATCCAAATTGGCGGGAATGACCGTTATCTTTCCGTCTGTCGTAAACATTATAAAGAAAGGCTTGGTAAATAGCCTAAATTGAAAAATTAGCTAATTTGCCAAAATTATGCGAAAATGGCCACCGATTTCAAGGAGCAGTTATGAACTTATCTCAATATCGGTGGACTAAGGCAACGGAAATTTACCCAAACCGAGGTAAGAAATCCTATGTAGGCAAACGCTTGCGTTATAGACTTCGTTCACTCCTTCATCGTCGCCAAGTTAAGCAATTTGAACAATTTGTTGCACAACATTCACTACTTATCCCTCTTTTAAAACAGCGGGTAAATTATAGCTATCCACTGGTACATCGTTTTTTAGATAAACGATTTAATGCTCAACAGCGCTTTAATGCAATTTGTGAAAATTTATTATTTTTACCACAACAATTATCCTATTTGACTGAACCACTTTGGCAACAACCAATAAGCTTTGGTGAGGTAATTCCAGATTTTGAGATTTTACTCAATATCAATGAACATCAACCAATGGAGGGGTTCTGGGCATTAGAGCTTCGCTATAAACCACATAATCAGCTGATCTATTTACTCACGTTTGGTAAGTTAGATGATGCATTACTGATTGCAGTAGTTCAAGGTCCGAACTTTGAAGGTGCTAAGGAGCTGGTTAAACAGCTTACCAAATCTTGTCATGGTTTACGCCCAGCATATTTAATGGTTGAAGCGATGAAACTGCTTACCCAAATACTGGGATACCAGAAACTTTTTGGTATTCCCCAAAAATATCAGAATAAATCTCGCCTAGTACAAAGTAAGCGTTATGTGGTGGATTATGATACTATTTTTTCTGAAGCTGGTGGGAAAGCTGGGCATTATTGGACTTTACCATTGCAAGAAGATCGTGATCTTGAGTCTATTCCTAGCAAAAAGCGCTCAATGTATCGAAAACGTTTTGCGATGTTAGATAGTCTAAGTGAAATCATGCAACAAACATTAAATAAATAGTTTTCGTACGTGAAAAAGCTCGGTATTTACCGAGCTTTCTTTTTGCAAAAAATAGTAGAAATCAGACCGCTTGTTATTTCACTAATTTTAAGTGGGATGACTTTTTCTTCACGACTTTTTTCTCAGTTGTGGACTCACATAATTGTTTAGAGCGCTCAAGATAAGCTTGTTCGCTATAATACGACTCTTCTTGGAACAAAATGCCATCTCCAGACTCTTGAGCATATAACGCTTCTGCAGCCCCAAATGGAATATAAATATCTCGTAACATTCCTTGAAAACGTGCACTAAAACGAATTGCTTCATCATCAACCACATATTGCCCAATTGAACGTTGGGAAATATTTAAGATAATTTTTCCATCTCGTATAAATTCAACCGGAACATCTACATCTGGATAATTGCAATTGACTAATAAATAAGGGGTGTTTCCGTTATCTGAAATCCAGTTGTAATAAGCATAATAAACATAAGGGCGTAAAGGTTTCATTATTCTTTATCATCCATTAAATGTTTCGGTGCTGCGCCACCGATAGATTGAACAAAACTATCACGTTGGAATACACGCGTCATATAAGCGTTGATTGCTTTTGCACTGCTTCCACTAAATTCAATACCAAGTTGATTCATTCGCCATAATAGTGGTGCAACATAGCAATCAACCAAACTAAACTCTTCGCTCATAAAATAAGGCGTTGCTGCGAAAATTGGGGCCAATGCCATCATTTCTTCACGCAGTTGTGCTAATGCTTTTTGTCCTTCTTTTGATTCAGGTGCGCGATTTACGATATTGATCAAAGAATACCAATTCTGTTCAATACGATACATCGTTAAACGGCATTTGGCACGTAATACAGGATAAACAGGCATTAGTGGTGGATGAGGGAAACGCTCATCAAGGTATTCCATAATAATGCGAGAATTAAACAAGACTAAATCACGATCAACTAAAGTTGGAATATTACCGGAAGGATTTAATACCATTAAATCTTCAGAAATCGAATTAGGGCTCACATTTTCAATCTCATAAGGCACCCCTTTTTCGGCTAAAACGATACGCACCTGATGGCTATAAATATCGTTTTTTTCTGAAAACAAGGTGGTTACAGAACGTTTATTGGCACTACTTGTCATTTATTATTCTCTCCGATAACTGATATGATACGCATGCTATTGAAAAACACATTGCAATAGCGAATTCAACGACAAATTATAGCATTTCCTTGCCTAAAATAACAGTATAAAATCATGCTTTGTCGCGCATTCCTTCGATAAACATGGATTATTTAAAATACCCAAGCAATCGTTTGCTCATCATGCTATACTTTTCATTATTTATTGATTAAACATAAGGTTTTCTATGTCTCAACCAGAAATTGCCATTGTTATGGGTTCTAAAAGCGACTGGGCAACAATGTCGGAAGCAACACAAATTTTAGATCAATTTTCGTTACCCTATCACGTTGAAATCGTTTCAGCCCATCGCACACCAGATAAACTTTTTTCTTTTGCTGAAAATGCTCAAGCAAGCGGCTATAAAGTCATTATTGCAGGCGCAGGTGGCGCAGCTCATCTTCCCGGCATGATTGCAGCTAAAACTATTGTGCCTGTTTTAGGTGTTCCTGTTAAAAGTAGTATGTTAAGTGGTGTAGACAGCCTCTACTCTATTGTGCAAATGCCCAAAGGGATTCCTGTTGGCACGTTAGCCATTGGGCCAGCTGGTGCAGCCAATGCGGGGTTATTAGCCGCACAAATTTTAGCGATGTTCCATCCTGAATTGGCTGAAAAACTACAAGCTTTCCGCCAAGCACAAACGCAAACTGTATTAGATAATCCAGATCCTAGAGTCGCATAACATGTCAAAAAAATTATTGATTCTACACACTGGCGGCACGATTTCTATGAGCGAAGGCAAAGATGGCAAAGTCTCGCCTTCTGAGCGAAATCCGTTGTTAGATACCCTTGAGAAATTAAATCATCCTGCACAACTATTCCAAGAGTCTATTTTTAATGTTCCTTCTCCACATATCAATTTAACGCATTGGCTAACGTTAAAAGCACGGATTGAAAAAGCAGTTAATGACGAATTTTACGATGGCATCGTTATCACACACGGTACAGATACATTAGAAGAGACCGCTTATTTTTTAGATTTAGCATTAAATATCAATGTACCGGTTGCCATCACTGGCGCAATGCGTTCAAGTAATGAACTTGGTGCCGATGGCTTAATTAACCTACAAAGTGCAATTTTAGTGGCACTTTCGCCAGAAAGTCGTAGCAAAGGCGTCTTGGTTGTCATGAATGATGAAATTCATCATGCTAAATTCGTCACCAAAACCCATACTACAAATGTCGCGACTTTCCAAACACCAACTTTTGGGCCTTGCGGGTTAATTACAAAAAATAATGTGCTTTATTTCCAACAATTAACCGTTTATGAGCGCTTTCCTGTACGCGAAATCCGTTATTCAAACATTCAAGTTATCAAAGCTTATGCGGGAATGGATAGTTTCTTACTTACCCAATTAGCTCAACATGGATGCGATGGTGTCATTATTGAAGCTTTAGGTGCAGGAAACCTTCCGCCAGATTCACTTTCTGGTGTAAACGCATTGTTAGAGGCTAATATTCCCGTCGTATTAGTTTCACGCGCATTCCACGGTGTTACCCAAGATGTTTATGATTATCTTGGCGGCGGGAAACAACTCAAACAACAAGGTATCATTTTTACAACAGGTCTTAGCGGACAAAAAGCACGTATTAAACTAATGGTATTACTGAACCAACAACGTGAAAAACCGCTTGCTGATTATTTTTAACAAAAACGGAATCCAAACCATGCAAAAAAGTGCAATTTACCCACCAGTGTATGTTCTAGGTAATGGTCAATTAGGCAGAATGCTACGCTATGCTGGCGCGCCTTTAGATATTGAAGTTTTGCCTCTTGCTTTTGATGCACCAGTGTTTGAACTGCCTTCAAACAGCATCATTACCGCAGAAATTGAACGTTGGACGCAAACACCTTTAACTGAATTACTTGGTAATCATCCTAACTTTGTTAACTTAAATGTGTTTGGTACAACGGCCGATCGTTTCACACAAAAAAGCTTATTAGACAAATTACAATTACCAACAGCGCCATGGCAACTACTCTCATCTAAAGCACAATGGGATGAAGTATTTAGCCAAGTTGGAGAGAAAGTAGTGGTAAAACGCCGCACGGGTGGCTATGACGGACGAGGTCAATGGATTGTCACTCAAGAAAATCGCGCTCAAATTACGGACGATCTCTTTGGAGAAGTCATCGCAGAGAAATTTATTCCATTTGATGGTGAAGTTTCTCTAGTCGGTGCGCGGTTTAAAAATGGCGAAACACGCTTTTATCCTGTAACGCATAACTTACAACAAAACGGCATTTTACGTTATTCGGTTTATCATCCTGATTTTCCACAGCAAGCCCACTTCCAAACGCAAGCTGAACAAATGCTTAAACAAATTATGGATGAACTCAATTATATCGGCGTGATGGCAATGGAATGTTTTGTTGTGGGCGATAAACTCCTCATCAATGAGCTGGCTCCTCGCGTACACAATAGCGGGCATTGGACTCAACTTGGTTGTTCAATTAGTCAGTTTGAACTTCACTTGAGAGCGTTATTAGATCTCCCTACTCCAAAACTTGAGCCAATTGCACCGAGTGTGATGGTTAATCTCATCGGCATTGAACATAACAATGCTTGGCTTAATGTACCATTTTCACAATTACATTGGTATGGCAAAGAGGTTCGTGCAGGACGCAAAGTTGGGCATATCAATCTCACTCATCCAAGTAACACTCAATTGATCGCATTACTTGAGCAGCTTCGCCAGCATCTTACCGAAGATTTCCACAGCGGCTTAAATTGGGCTATTGAGAAATTAAAATAACGAGTACATTACAAGCGGTTAAATTTGTAAAAAGTTTTGCAAAATTTTTTTCATTCTAACCGCTTTTCTATTGTCAAAAACGGCTATCAGTTGTATAAGTAATCTTAGTTCACACACAACAATGAGGATAATAAGATGTCATTATTTGCACATATTCAGGCTGCACCCGCAGACCCGATTTTAGGTTTAGGTGAAGCATTTAAAGCAGAAAAACGCCCAGGTAAAATTAACTTAGGGATTGGCGTTTATATGAATAACGAAGGCGTTACGCCAATTATGAGCGCAGTGAAAATTGCTGAAGCTCGCCTATTAGAGGATGAAATCAATAAAAACTATCTCACGATTGATGGCGTACAAGCATTTAATGCACACACCCAAGAATTACTATTCGGGAAAAATGCTGACATTATCCACACTGGACGTGTTAAAACTGCACAAAGTTTAGGAGGGACTGGTGCGTTACGTATCGCAGCAGAGTTTATTAAACGCCAAACTGCTGCGCAAAACATTTGGATTTCTAACCCAACATGGCCAAACCATACTGCGATTGCAAATTCTGCAGGCATCAATGTTAAAAACTATCGTTACTACAACCAAGAAACCCACGCATTAGATTGGGATAATTTAATTGCTGATTTAAGCCAAGCACAAGCAGGCGATGTTGTGTTATTCCATGGTTGCTGCCATAACCCAACCGGTATCGATCCGACACCAGAACAATGGGATTTCTTAGCAAAAATGTCTGCTGAGAAAGGTTGGCTACCATTATTTGACTTTGCTTACCAAGGTTTAGGTAATGGATTAGAAGAAGATGCTTACGGCTTACGTGCATTTGCAAAAGTAAATAAAGAATTATTGGTTGCAAGCTCATATTCTAAAAACTTCGGTTTATACAATGAGCGCGTTGGTGCCTTTACTTTAATTGCTGAAACACCAGAAATTGCAAATAATGCCTTCTCACAAGTGAAATCCATTATTCGTGTGCTCTACTCTAACCCAGCTTCTCACGGCGCTAACACGGTTTCTCGTGTATTAGACGATGAAGAATTAAAAGCAAGCTGGATTAAAGAATTAGACGGCATGCGTGATCGCATTAAAACCATGCGCACCAAAATGGTAGAATTGCTAAAAGAAAAAGGCGCAAAACAAGATTTCAGTTTTATTGCTGAACAAAATGGGATGTTCTCTTTTAGTGGCTTAACACCAGAACAAGTTGACCGCTTAAAAGATGAGTTTGCCATTTATGCAGTACGTTCAGGTCGAATCAACGTTGCCGGCATTACCGACAAAAACATTGACGCGCTTTGTGAAGCTATTGTAAAAGTGCTCTAATCTAAAAAGAAATTAGATTTATTAAACCATCTGCACCTTAAAATAACTAATTAAGGTGCAGATTTTTTATCCCTATTTAACCTTATTGATTAAAGTTCCAATAAAGCCATCTTTAATTGATGAATTTCATCTCTTACTGCAGCCGCTTTTTCAAACTCAAGATCTTTTGCAAAATCTCGCATTTGTTGTTCTAACTGTTTCAGTTCTTTTTCTAGCGCTTGACGAGATTTCGGTTTAGTGTCATTTGCAAAACTATCTGATTTTTTGACCGCTTGTTTACCACGTTTTGGTTTGTCCGTTTGACCAATATCGAGCAATTCGCCTACTTTTTTATTCAATGCTTGCGGGACAATGCCTCGTTCTTCATTGTATTTCATCTGTTTTTCACGACGACGTTCGGTTTCTTGAATCGCTTTTTGCATAGAATTTGTAATTCGGTCGCCATATAAAATCGCTTTACCATTTAGGTTACGCGCAGCACGCCCGATGGTTTGGATAAGTGAACGTTCGGAACGTAAAAAACCCTCTTTATCTGCATCTAAAATTGCGACCAATGAAACTTCTGGCATATCTAACCCTTCACGTAATAAGTTGATGCCGACTAATACATCAAACATACCTTTACGTAAATCATGGATAATTTCAACGCGTTCAACCGTATCAATATCACTATGCAAATAACGCACTCGCACGCCATGTTCATCTAAATAATCGGTTAAATCTTCCGCCATTTTTTTCGTTAATGTCGTCACAAGCACGCGTTCATCGACCGCAACGCGTTTATGAATTTCTGAAAGCAAATCATCCACTTGTATCGCTACTGGGCGAACCTCAATAATCGGGTCAAGCAAACCGGTTGGGCGCACGACTTGATCTACAACATCTCCGTTAGATTTTTCTAACTCATAATTGCCTGGTGTGGCGGAAACATAAATCGTTTGGGGCGCTAAGCGCTCAAACTCTTCAAATTTGAGTGGGCGGTTATCTAATGCGGAAGGCAGACGGAAACCATATTGCACCAAATTTTCTTTTCGCGCGCGGTCTCCCCGATACATTCCACCAATTTGCGGAACAGTCACATGAGATTCATCAATAATTAACAAACCATCGCTAGGCATATAATCAAATAAAGTTGGAGGTGGTTCGCCCTCTTTTCGACCAGATAGATAGCGGGAGTAGTTTTCAATGCCTGAGCAATAACCTAACTCGTTCATCATTTCAATATCAAATTGTGTACGTTGCGCAATGCGTTGTTCTTCAATCAACTTATTCTCTTTGATGAAATATTCGCGACGAGTGACTAATTCAGCCTTAATTTCTTCAATTGCAGCAAGAATTCTCTCTCTTGGTGTTACATAGTGCGTTTTAGGATAAATCGTATAACGTGGAACTCGCCCTAAACTATGACCTGTAAGCGGATCAAATAACGATAAATTTTCTATTTCATCGTCAAATAATTCCACGCGTAACGCAACCTCATCGGATTCTGCGGGGAAAATATCAATCACTTCCCCACGAACACGGAAGGTTGAACGCTGGAACGCTTGATCGTTTCGGGTGTATTGTAATTCGGCAAGCCGCGCTAAAATTTCACGTTGATTGATAATTGCACCTACTTGTAAATGCAGCATCATTTGCATATAAGCATCCACATCACCCAAACCATAAATGGCTGAAACGGACGCAACAACAATGGTATCTCGTCGTTCTAGGAAAGATTTAGTAGCCGAAAGTCGCATCTGCTCAATTTGCTCATTGATAGAAGCGTCTTTTTCAATGAAAGTATCGCTGGCAGGCACATAGGCCTCTGGTTGATAATAATCATAATAAGAAACAAAATACTCTACTGCATTTTCTGGGAAAAAGGCTTTCATTTCCGCATAAAGTTGTGCAGCAAGCGTTTTATTCGGTGCCAGTAACATGGCTGGGCGGTTTAGTTTCGCAATTACATTCGCAATCGTAAACGTTTTTCCTGAGCCAGTCACACCTAATAAAGTTTGATGCGCTAAGCCATCTTTTAATCCTTCTGTTAATTTTGCAATCGCCGACGGTTGATCGCCAGAAGGTTTAAACGGGCTGTGTAAAATAAAAGGTTTCCCTTGTTTTAGGTCTTGAGTATTACGCATAAAAAATCCTATTTTGTCTTAATAAGATTTTATCACATTTAGCGGTTAGTGTATAAATTAACAGAATGGGAAGTAAGCCTTCTTATTGCACTGATAAGAAAATCTGAAACATAAAAAAAAGCCCGAATCCAATAATCAGAAACGGGCGGAGGTCTTACCTAAGGAAATGAAAAAAACTTTGCTGATAAATTCAGTCAGTTAGCGATATATCTGACTAAATCGCTTTCACAAAGTTCATCTTTTTTATAAAAATTTTAAATTTTTTTATTGGTGCTACTCTTTTTGTTCAAAAAGGCGGGATATTTCCTGAAATGATTGCTCTGTTTTTGAGTTAGATGAGAAAAAAATCCCCCGCCATAGCTAGATTTCTAGTAGAATAGTGAGGATTTTATCTAAAATTCTAGAAAATATTATTTTGAGGTATTCAATGTCTAAATTTCCAACAGTTTCAGAAGTCCTCACCGGTAAAGTTGCGGTAGGCGAAACCGTTTCAATTCGTGGTTGGGTGCGTACCCGTCGCGATTCTAAAGCGGGATTATCTTTCTTAGCCGTTTATGACGGTTCTTGTTTTGATCCTATCCAAGCTATTATCAATAACGACTTACCAAATTATCAAGATGAAGTATTACGCTTAACAGCTGGCTGCTCTGTGGTTGTAACCGGTCAGATTGTAGAATCTCCGGCAGAAGGTCAAGCAGTAGAATTACAAGCAACGCATGTTGAAGTGGTTGGTTGGGTTGAAGATCCTGATACTTATCCAATGGCAGCAAAACGCCACTCTATTGAGTATTTACGTGAAGTCGCACACCTTCGCCCGCGTACTAACTTAATCGGTGCAGTTGCACGTGTGCGTCACTGTTTAGCACAAGCGATTCATCGTTTCTTCAATGAGCAAGGTTTCTATTGGGTTGCAACACCGTTAATCACCGCATCTGATACTGAAGGTGCTGGAGAAATGTTCCGTGTTTCAACACTAGATTTAGAAAACCTACCACGTACTGAAGAAGGTAAAGTCGATTTCAGCCAAGATTTCTTTGGTAAAGAGTCATTCTTAACTGTATCTGGTCAATTAAACGGCGAAACCTATGCTTGTGCATTAAGCAAAGTTTATACATTCGGCCCAACTTTCCGTGCAGAAAACTCTAACACGACTCGTCACTTAGCTGAATTCTGGATGGTAGAACCTGAGTTTGCATTTGCAGATTTAGCTGACAATGCAAAATTAGCCGAAGATATGTTGAAATATGTATTTAAAGCAGTATTAGCCGAACGTCCTGATGATATGGCATTCTTTGCAAAACACATTGATAAAGATGTTATTACTCGTCTTGAAAACTTCATTGCATCGCCATTCGCACAAGTTGATTACACTGATGCAATTGAGATTTTATTAAAATCAGGTAAAGAGTTTGAGTTCCCAGTTTCTTGGGGTATCGACCTTTCTTCTGAACATGAGCGTTTCTTAGCAGAAGAATACTTCAAATCGCCAGTGGTTGTGAAAAACTATCCGAAAGACATTAAAGCATTCTATATGCGTTTAAATGAAGACGGTAAAACAGTAGCAGCAATGGACGTTTTAGCACCAGGAATCGGTGAAATTATCGGTGGTTCACAACGTGAAGAACGTTTAGAAGTATTAGATAAACGTATGGTAGAAATGGGCTTAAACCCAGAAGATTATTGGTGGTATCGTGATCTTCGTAAATACGGCACGGTTCCGCACTCTGGCTTTGGTTTGGGCTTTGAACGTTTAATTGTGTATGTCACTGGCTTACAAAACATTCGTGAAGTGATTCCATTCCCTCGTGCACCGCGTAATGCGAACTTCTAATCTGTACAAGCGGTAAAAATTAAGGCGAACTTTGCAAAGTTCGCCTTTTTCATATCTGTTTATCATTTTGCAAACAAGCGATTAAATTTGACCGCTTGTTTACTCATGAAATTAACTATTTTCTTTCGCAAATTTATCCATGAATGCAATCAGTGCTTCAACACCTTCAATCGGCATTGCGTTATAAATAGAAGCACGCATGCCGCCTAATACTTTATGCCCTTTTAATGCCTGTAAGCCTGCTTGAGTCGCCTCTGCCACAAATTTCGCATTCAATTCATCGTTATTTGTCGTAAAAGTCACATTCATGACAGAACGGTTTGGCTTAGCAATGTAGTTATGATAGAAAGTGCTGCTGTCTAAATATTGATAAAGCAATTCTGCTTTTTTCAAATTACGCGCTTCCACGGCTTTTACGCCACCCTCTTTCAATAAGTGTTTAAACACTAGCGCACATAAATACCATGCAAAAGTTGGTGGTGTGTTAATCATTGAATCTGCATTGGCTTGCGTTTCATAATTCCAGATAGATGGCGTTGCTTGGCGAGCATGACCAATTAAATCTTCACGCACAATAACGATTGTGATACCCGCGGGCCCAAGATTTTTTTGTGCACCCGCATAAATCAGTCCAAACTTACTAATATCAATCTCACCTGATAAAATGTTAGATGACATATCTGCCACCAATACTGCATTCCCTACATTTGGAATTTCTTTGATTTCTACACCAGAAATCGTTTCATTTGTGCAGTAATGCACATAATCATACTGTTCTGCAATATCAGAAAAATCGGTTCTCACCACAGAAATTACACCGTTAGCATCTGTTTCTGTAATATTGACTTCATCAATCTCACAGAAATTACGCGCTTCTTTTGCTGCTGTTGCAGACCAATGACCGCTATTTAAATAGAGCGCTTTACCTTTCTTACCAATTAAATTCATTGGAATTGCCGCAAATTGTCCGCGTGCGCCGCCTTGCAAGAATAAAATCTTGTAGTTATCTGGAATGTGATAAAGCTCACGGAAATCTTTATCTGATTGTGCAGCTAGTTCTGAGAAATATTTACCACGGTGGCTCACTTCCATTACAGAAGTGCCTTGATTTTGCCAGTTTAATAATTCTGCTTGAGCTTGTTCTAATACCGCTTTAGGCATCATTGCAGGGCCTGCGCTGAAGTTATAAATTTGTGTCATGTGTTTGCCTCTATTGTTGAAATGAAAAAGGGCACCTACTAGAAATAGGTTTGTCCTAAAATTCTAATAGAATACCCTTGAATTGCAAGCTGCAAGCGGTCATTTTTATCGAATTTTTTGCAAAAGACCTTATTTGATCGGTAAACGATGATCTTGCAATACTTGCATTGTTTTTTGTTTAAACTCTAATGCACTACCTGGGTTAGCTTGAACAATCAACATATAAATCAAATCCAACACAAATAATTGGGTCATTCGTGTACCGAGAGAGTCCCCTTGAATATGCCCTTGGCGATTGCCATTGACTAACACATAATCAGACACATTAGTAATTGGCGAACGCATATTATGCGTTAAAGCGATGGTAATCGCGCCATTTTCTTTCGCTAGTTTTAACGATTTATACGTTTCTTCTGAATAACCAGTATGACTAATCCCGATTGCAACATCACCCTCTTTCATTAAAGAGGCTTGCATATACATAAAGTGATTGTTGGTAACAGCATCAATTGGATAACCAATTCGCATTAGTTTAAATTTAAAGTCTTCTGCAGTCAGCCCTGAAGACCCTACACCGAACAAAATAATGCGTTTTGCCATGCGAAGCGCTTGCGTGACTTTTTTAAGCTCTTCGAAATCAAGCAAATTAAGTGTTTCAGTAATCACATTATTAAGGCTCGCTTGCAATTTAACTGCAATTTCTTTTGGCGTATCGCGTTCAGAAACATCTGTATCTAATAGAACGCGATTTGCTCTATCTTGGGTGGCAAGCTCAATAGCCAGATCTAATTTAAAATCTGTATAACCTTTAAATCCTAATGTGCGACAAAAACGAATAAAGGTCGCCTCCCCCACATCGAGTTGAGTTGCGACTTCAGATAATGAACATTGACTTAATAAATCCGGACGCGCCAAAATTGCGGTGGCAATTTTCTTTTCTGTTTTCGTTAAGCTACTATGCAATGCACCAATTTTGTCTAGAATTTTACCTTGTGTGGACATAACACACCTCCCGCTTATAGCGCCTCAACTGGTACTTTGACCACTAATTTTTTAATCGTTTGAGATTTGCCGTTAACGGTGTTGCCCGGTTTATGCGGTTCATAAGGAAGGAAAATAGCAAATTGATTTGGTTTTAAGATAACCTCATTTTTATCTTCAATGGCTGGTGTTAATTGGTAGTCATCTTCATCACGATATTCATCAAATTTGGCTAAATCCGGTTGTTGCAAGCCATATTCAATCATCTCTTCGCCTTCAATAACTAATTGAATATCAATAAATTTACGATGCATTTCTGCTTGTTTGCCTTCTGGCATTGAGGTTTCAAATGTCATAACATTCATTTGAATGTCATCTACTAATGGTTGCCAACCTAATGGCAAACTAGCAAGATCTAAAGCGGTTAATTTTTCACATAATTTTGCAAATACTGGCGGTAATGATTTCGCATAATCCGCTCGAGTAAGATCACCTAATAACATATTATTCTCCTTAACGAGCACTATTGCTCCTAAATTAAATTCTCTAAATGAAGATGCACTCCATTTTGCATAGCGTAGTGCTTTATCCTTGAAATAACAAGAGATAAATTAAAAAAATGAGAAGCAGATCAAATTTTTAACAAAGAAAAACCCCAGCATTATGCTGGGGTTGGTTCAATTTAGGATAATTGTTTAACAATTACCAGAATACACGCATACCTACGCCGATAGCTTTATCTTGAACTTTAGCTGTGTAGTTGTAGCCATTGCCTGTGTAATCGAATTTTTTAGCACGTACGTATTTGCCTTCAACAAATGCAACAACTTCTTTGCTGAATTTGTAATCTACGCCTAATAAGAAACCGTGTGCAGTTGCTTTAGATGCGTGTTGTTCTTTAGCACGTTCGTATAAATAGTTACCATATACTTTAGATGCAGGAACTACTTGATATGCAAAGCCTGGAGAAACATAGAATTTATTGATTTTCGCACCAGCTTTTTTCACGTGTGCATAACCGAAGTCACCAGTTAATTTGAAGTTATCAACTGTATAACCAAGAGATGCTAAGTAACCATCTTTGCGGTGTTTTACATCGTTTGAACCAGTTTCATAGTTAGTGTGACCATATGCAAAACGAGCATCAAAGTTATCTTGTGCGAATAATGCACCTACACCATATGCATTTTTAGTTGGAGCCGATAATGCAGCACCATTCTCTTTGTGTCCTTGACCAAAGTTGTAGTTTGCGCTAAGTTGTAAACCTTCAACACCTTTATAGTCATAACGTACTACACCAGTACCAGCAGTTTCAACATAAGCACCTTTTGGAATAAGACCATATTCGTAGTCATTCGCTTGGCTTAAATCATCAGCGATAGTTAATTGACGACCGAATGTTACTTCACCGTATTGTTTGCTACCTAAACCTACATAAGCACGTTTAGCGTATAAATCGCCGAATTGGTCACGAGATTCAGTTTTATCGAAACGGAACTCTAAACGACCTAATGCGTAGAAGTCTTCACCTAAGTTGTGTTTAACTTTCACACCAAAACGTGAACCAGCATTACGTAACGCTGAGCCTTTAGTTTTCTCAGATTTGTTAGTAGCAACAGTTGTTTCTTTCGTGTTAGCTTTTTCTAAGATTAAACGTAATGAACCATCAAAATCAACTTTAGTTTGATCTGTGTCTAATACGGTAACAGCTTGAGCTGAAGATGCTGCGAAAGCCGCAACTGATAATGCAACAAGAGTTTTTTTCATAACAATCACCTTTCCAAGTGTAGGTTTATATTTATACAACTACTCTTTTGAGAGCGTTAAGAGTAATTTCCAAAATTTTACATTTAGTTCCGTAAATTCGGGTAAATGTCTTTTGCGTGGAAATAATCGCAAAAAGACTCCAAGCTGTCAATAGGCAATGATGTAAATTTATTTATTAAAAAAACACAATAAAAACAATTAGTTATAAATTTTTTATCAAAAATGGAGCATTTTCAACATTTAAAATGCATTTTTTCTTCACTTGAAAAACAGACATAACTTATTGATTTATAATAACTTTACCTTAATCAACTTAAATTTACGCTTTTAAAAAATTATTTTGTGATGTAGTTCTCAATTTTTAAAAAAACTTGCTTTATAGTAGCTTCCATGCACAAAAAAATAACATTTTATTTTCAAAAATTCCCTTTTATAATAGAAAAAACAACTTTATTCGTTAATTTATGCCTATTCACGCTCAAGATTTTTCCTCTTATTTAGCATTTTTCACACCATTTTTAAACCAAGAAGCGGTCGTTTTTGATGACTGTTTTACTAAAAAAACACAACTCGTTTTGCATTTTGTTTATGAGATGCAAGAAACCATTACACAACTCACTCAACAAAAAGATACTGAACACGCTGAAGTTTATGCTGCACGATTATTACGCCAGTTCGATGCCCTAAAACGCGCAGTTGCCCATATTAAGCCTGAGAAACAAGCGCTATTCCAATCAAGTTATCAATTCCCGAAAAACATTCATAGCTTACCAGCACCTAAACGACTCAATGAGTATCGAAAAGCATTAAGAGCATTACATGAAAAAACAAGCTGGTTAATTGAACAGAATTTGAAAGCAACAGATGCTAGAGTTAAGCAGCAATTTGAAAATAGTATTCAAGAAACAGAATATCGAAAGCAGAAATGCATTGCTGCGATTGAAAAATTAGAGGAAGAATTAAGTTTTGTAAAATAAAAAGCCCCTAATGGGGCTTTTTAAATTCTTGGAATTAAAGTGTTTTAGCGAGCTTTTTAATATAATCTTTAAACTCTGCGCCAAATTTATTATGACGTAAGCTATATTCTACGAATGCTTCCATATAACCTAACTTATCGCCACAGTCAAAATTGCGACCGGTCATATTAAATGCTTCTACGGTTTCTTGTTCAATCAGCATGTCAATTGCATCAGTTAATTGAATTTCATCGCCAACGCCTACTGGAGTTTTCTCTAGCAAGTTCCAAATATTTTTCGAGAAAACATAACGTCCTACTACAGCCAAATTAGATGGTGCTTCTTCCACTGCTGGTTTTTCAACCATTTTAACAATCTTGGCTGAACCACCTACTGGAATTTCTTCACCCGCACAATCTGCCACGCCATAGCTACTCACGGTTTCCATTGGCACTGGCGCAACCATTATTTGGCTATATCCAGTTTCATTAAAACGCTTAATCATAGCAGCTAAGTTTTCAGTTTTTTGATTCGCTGTAAAATCTGCCAAGATAACGTCAGGTAATACAACAACAAATGGTGCATCACCCACTACTGCTCGTGAACAAAGTACTGCGTGACCTAAACCTTTTGCCTGACCTTGACGAACGTGCATTAACGTTACATCTTTTGGCACAATAGAACGTACTTCATCTAATAGCTGACGTTTAACGCGTTTTTCAAGCATGGTTTCGAGTTCAAATGAAGTATCAAAATGGTTCTCGATAGCATTCTTAGAAGAATGAGTGACAAGTACAATTTCTTTAATACCAGCTGCTACACATTCATTAACAATATATTGGATCAATGGCTTATCCGCAATGGTTAACATTTCTTTTGGAATTGCTTTCGTTGCTGGAAGCATTCTTGTACCTAAACCTGCAACAGGAATTACAGCTTTCATATTTTTTCCTTATACGAGACGTCCTTACCATATTTGGCAAAGGATTTGATGATTTACTTAACTTGCATAGACAAGCTTGTTTAGTATTTTAGTATCACGCTCTATTCTTCAACAGAATTACTATCTTCCGCTGCTTTAATGCGTTCATAAATTTCTTGACGATGTACAGCAATTTCTTTTGGTGCATTCACACCTAATTTCACTTGATTCCCTCTTACGCTGAGAACTGTAATTTCAACGTCATCCCCTATAATCAAACTTTCCCCAATTTTACGGGTTAAAATAAGCATAAAAAACCTCCACAGGTCTATTTATATCTGCCTTGTGAAGGCTAAAATCACAAGGCAGTTGCCGTTAGAATCATTCTAGACGACAAGTTATAGTTATTAGATTTTTGCCTGAATCCATTCTTTTGCAAATGTAAGTGCATTAGATAAATGTTGCGGCTCAGAGCCACCCGCCATCGCCATATCTGGACGGCCACCACCTTTTCCACCTACATGCTGGGCCATTTCTCCTACTAATTCGCCAGCTTTGACCTTGTCAGTTAAATCTTTCGTTACCCCAACAATGAGGCTAACTTTATCATCAACTACGCTTCCGAACACAATAATGGCAGTTCCTAGTTGATTTTTCAAGTCATCAACCATTGTTCTTAATGCTTTGGCATCAACATTATCAATTTGTTGAACAACCACATTCACACCATTGATTTGCTCTGCTTGTTTTGCTAAATCTGCACCTGCTTGTGAAGCTTGTTTTGTTTTTAACTGCTCAAGTTCTTTTTCTGTACGTTTTGCTTTATCTTGAAGTTGTTGGATTTTCTCCACCAAACTTGCCACATCAGTTTTTAACACTTCCGCACTATTTTGTGCAATTTGTTGAAGATTATGCAACCATGCTAATGCATTTTCACCGGTAACAGCTTCAACACGGCGTACGCCAGCAGCAACTGCACCTTCAGAAGTGATTTTAAATAAACCAATATCTCCAGTTTGGTTGACATGCGTTCCACCACAAAGTTCAATTGAGAAGTCTGACATATCTACAACACGTACGACATCCCCATATTTCTCACCAAATAACGCCATTGCCCCTTTTGCTTTTGCAGATTCAATATCCATTTGCTCAATCACAACTTGAATATTTTCTCTTACTTTACGGTTAACAATACGCTCAATTTCTGCCAGTTGCGCTTTGTTGATAGCCTCTGGTTGTGAGAAGTCAAAACGCAATACCTGCTCGTTCACTAAAGAGCCTTTTTGTGCAACATGGTTACCTAACACTTCACGTAGCGCTGAATGTAATAAATGCGTTGCTGAGTGATTTAAAGTAATAGCGTGACGACGTTGTGCTTCAACTTCAGCCTTAACTTTATCGCCTACTTTTAAACTACCAGAAGTTAATTGACCAATATGCCCAAAAACTTGTCCATATTTTTGTGTGTCATTAACTTGGAAATTGCAAATTTCTGAAGAAATTAAACCGCTATCACCGACTTGACCACCAGATTCACCATAGAATGCAGTTTGATCTAAAATCACTACCGCATTTTCGCCAGATTTAATTTCATTAACAGACTCACCATTGCTGAATAATGCGACTACGGTTGCATCGGTATTTAATGTCTCATAACCTTTAAATTGCGTTTGACCCTCAACTTTAATTACATTGTTGTAGTCCATACCAAAGTTGCTGCTAGCTTTTGCACGCTCACGTTGAGCTTGCATTTCTGCTTCAAAACCTTTCTCATCAATCGCAATATTACGCTCACGACAAACGTCCGCCGTCAGGTCTAATGGGAAACCGTAAGTATCATAAAGTTTAAATGCAACTTCACCAGATAGCTGATTGTTAGCTACTTTTGCTAATTCATCTTCTAATAATGCTAATCCACGCTCAAGCGTACGTGCAAACTGTTCTTCTTCTGCTTTAAGCGTTTTTTGAATATGGACTTGTTTTTCTGAAATGATTTCACCTGCATGCCCCATGACTTTAGCTAAAGTCGGAACTAGCTCATAGAAGAATGCACCTTTTGCACCTAAGATATTACCATGGCGTACTGCACGACGAATGATACGACGTAATACATAGCCACGACCTTCATTTGATGGAACAACGCCGTCTGCAATTAAATAAGCACAAGAACGGATGTGGTCTGCAATTACGCGTAATGATTTATTGTTTAAATCTGTTACGTTTAATAATTCTGCAATCGTTTTGATCAGTGTTTGGAAAATATCAATCTCATAATTTGAGTTAACATGCTGCAATACAGCTGTCATACGCTCCAAGCCCATACCAGTATCTACTGATGGTTTTGGTAATTTCTCCATCGTACCGTCTGCATGACGGTTAAATTGCATAAATACGATATTCCAAACTTCAATGAAACGGTCACCATCTTCTTCTGGGGAACCTGGTAATCCACCCCAAATATGATCGCCATGATCATAGAAGATCTCTGTACAAGGACCACAAGGACCGGTATCTCCCATTGCCCAGAAGTTATCTGAAGCATATGGTGCACCTTTGTTATCACCGATACGAATAATATGTTCAGCCGGCACGCCTACTTCATCATGCCAAATGTTATAAGCTTCATCGTCCGTTTCATAAACGGTTACATAAAGTTTTTCTTTTGGTAAGCCTAACCATTGTGGAGAGGTTAAATATTCCCAGCCAAATTTGATAGCATCTTGTTTAAAATAATCACCAAAACTGAAATTCCCCATCATTTCAAAGAAAGTATGATGGCGCGCGGTATATCCTACGTTTTCTAAATCATTATGTTTACCGCCAGCACGCACACAACGCTGCGCAGTAGTTGCGCGGGTATAAGGGCGTTTTTCATTACCTAGAAATACATCTTTAAATTGGTTCATCCCTGCATTAGTAAATAACAAGGTAGGATCATTTTCAGGCACTAGAGAACTACTTTCTACAACGGTATGCCCTTTACTATGGAAAAAATCTAAAAAAGATTGTCTGATTTCTGATGTTGTTTTCATTTAAATCATCTCTTAAAAAATCGTTATTTGAATATCTAAGATTTACCCGCGCATGATTTCGGCAGGCAATAATCCTCTTCTCATTTTACACGTATTTCATATAGATTGCTAAATAGAATTGCGCCTATTTTTGTCTCTTATTAAAATTTGTTAAATATAAATAAAAAACGACCGCTTGTATTGTCACAAAACGGTCGTTTTCGCTTAAATTTTCTGGCTATTTTTCATTACCAGATTGATATAGGCGACCTTTGTAGAGATAACTCCCCAATAATGCATGCGCTAGCGCTTCTTTTTTCATAGCTTCTGGCACAGTTTTTTCTGTTAAGGTCTCTGTCGCTTTATCATAATAGTAACCTTTGGCTTCGACCTTCGGTGCTTGAATGACTACATCATGATTACCTTTCATCATTGCTTGCACTTGATCAAATTGCATGAAAGCCCGATCTGGATTCACATTTTGGGTCAAGTCGAATCCAATCATCGGATAATTTCCACTAACTCCTGCAACGGAAAGTAATGTTGTCGGCATATCAATTTGGCTCACTAATCGATCATCTCGGCGTGGTTGAATGCCTTCACCTAAAATCAGTGCTGGAATATGGAAATGTTTAATCGGCATTAACGATGCCCCCGCAACACGCGAGTCATGGTCTGCGATTACTAAGAAAATGGTATCTTTCCAATAGTTTGAGGCTTTAGCTAGTTTAAAGAAATGCCCAATCGCATAGTCAGCATACTTTGAGCTGTTATTTCGCGTTTGTTTAGGTTGTTCATAAAGCTCAATTTTGCCATCTGGGAACTCAAATGGATCATGATTGCTTGAGCTAAATACAAGGCTGAAGAACGGTTTTCCTTCTTTTTGTAACGCTGTAAATGTTTCATTTGCCTTATCGAATAAATCCTCATCACTGACGCCCCATGTTGCAGTAAATTTTGGATTTTTATAATCTTGCTGATCGATAATAGTTTTGAATCCATTACCATAGAAGAAAGTCGCCATATTATCAAAATGCTTTTCACCTCCATAAATAAATGAAGTGTTATAGCCTTGTTGGCTTAATAAATCAGCAATAGTGAAAAAGCCATTTTGTGCATTATTTAATTTCACCACTGCACGCGCAGGTGTTGGTGTAAACCCAGCGGTTACGGCTTCAATCCCTCGCACAGAACGCGTGCCTGTTGCGTATAAATTTTCAAATAACCAACCTTCTTTAGCCAATTTATCAAACTCTGGAGAAAGCGGCTTACCACCTAATGTCCCAATAAATTGAGCACCTAAACTTTCTTCCAAAATAATCACGATATTCTTTGGCTTACCTTGATAAGTCGCTTGGTTTTTTGTCAAGGTCGGGAATTTATCAGAAATATAATCACTTTCTGGGCGTCCGCGACTCTGTTTGACAATACGTAGCATTTCATCAGTATCCATTTTGCCATACATTTCGGAAGATTTATCTTCATCTTTGAATTGCTGTGCCGCATAAATAACAGAATAGCCTGAATTTAATACTAATGAATTTACCAATGCATCAGAAGAAAAAGCGACCATTGCAGGGTTAATGCCACGGTGTTGGAAACTAGAACGTGCGCCAATAAAACTTACGGCAATGATTAGCAATGCTACAACAGGGCGTAATGTCCAACGCATAACAGCTAAATTTTTAACTGCATAGGCCGAAAGTTTCCAATAGAACATCGTTGCTATTAAGGTAATCACCGAACTAACGACTACCGCGGTTAAATGCCCCTCTACCAACATAGAGAAGACTTCTTGAGGATAAATTAAGTACTCAATAAATAAGCGATTTGGACGGAAATCGTAGGTTTCAATAAATGCAGGTGTAGCCAATTCCATAAACAGAATAAACACACTGCCTAATGTCAGCCATAGACGTAGCACTTTTAACCATAATTTGTTGTTATGCAAAAATACGGTTAATAATGCTGGCACACCGAATAAATAACAAAGTGCAACAATATCAATTCGTAGCCCTTGTAAGAATAATTGCCCCCATGCATCTACTGCAGAAACACGTTCTGATTGCCATAATGCCAATCCTAAACGGGAAAGCGTAAAGACAATGAGATTTACCAATACAAAAAAGAATATGGGAAAGAGTGAAGATCGTTTTTTCATAATAGTCATATATTTGAAATGATTTAATTGCTTCCAAGCAATAACAGAATGGAAAGCGCCTTTTATTTTGTTGTGAAATGGTTATGTGGCACAAAACAAATTTTTCGACAGGCTTTAGCTTCGTTTGGTTTCACATTTTACCAACCTCCAGATAACAAAATTTGGTGGAGTATCAAGCCAAAAAGGCATGTCGTCAAGAATTAAAATCAGAAAAACTAAGGGCGAAGCCTTTACTGCTTCGCCCTTTAGGAATTTCTATCGTAATTTATTACTCATCATCAAGTGGTACAACCAACATATCCACTTTCACGCTATTCATTAATTGACGGGTTGAAGACATAAATTTGCTCCAAAAGTCTTGGTGATGCCCTGTAATCAATAAATCAACATCATGTTTATCTACCGCTTCTTCTAGTACTTGGCTGAAATCGCCTGTGCCATTGAGTTTTTCTGTTACAGGATAAGTAATTTGTCCTGCAAGATCATTTAACGCTTTGCTTGTTTCTGCAATTACACTGTCTTGAACCGAAGACATATTGATATCAATTAAACCGGTATAAAGATCAGAAAAATTCACATCAACGTGAATAAGAGAAAGTTTTGCGCCGAATTTTTCTGCAATATTTGCCCCTTTTCTAAGTAATACGAGGCTTTCTTCAGAAAGATCAACAGCAACTAAAACATGTTTATACATAAGAAGCTCCTTGCGTTTGCTTATTAAATTTTTAATTTATGAATAAATACTACCATTCTTTACTAGGGAAAAATGTGATTAACTTCTCATTTTTGAAAATTACTTTAAGCCCTTAATAAAATATTCAACCTACTTTTCTCAATACCTTTTTAGTGTTAAAATTTGCGATAAATCAAATTTATAAAACATTTCACGGACGTTTTTTTATGAAACTTGTTGCTGATTCCAAACATACCGGACGCTCTTGCACAATTCATTGCCAAAATTGTAGCATCAGTCAGCTTTGTTTACCATTCACACTTAACGAGCATGAATTAACTCAGCTTGATAACATCATTGAGCGAAAAAAACCGGTTCAAAAATCTCAAATCATCTTCAAATCTGGTGATGAATTACGTTCTATTTATGCGATTCGTTCTGGCACTATCAAAAGTTACACTTTAAGCGAAAGTGGCGAGGAACAAATTACCGCTTTCCATTTACCAGGTGATTTAGTTGGTTTCGATGCCATTATGAATATGCAACATGTTGGTTTTGCTCAAGCGCTTGAAACCTCTATGATCTGTGAAATTCCATTTGAAATTCTTGATGACTTGGCGGGTAAAATGCCGAAAATTCGCCATCAAATCATGCGCTTAATGAGTCATGAAATTAAAAGCGATCAAGAGATGATTTTATTATTATCAAAAATGAACGCTGAGGAGAAACTGGCCGCATTTTTATATAATCTTTCTCAACGCTATGCCGCACGTGGTTTTTCTGCAAGAGAATTCCGCTTAACGATGACACGTGGCGATATCGGTAACTATTTAGGTTTAACCATTGAAACCATCAGCCGCTTACTAGGGCGTTTCCAAAAAAGTGGCATGATTACCGTACAAGGTAAATATATTATGATCAATGATATGGAAATGTTAGAAGAATTATCTGGTGCAAAACGTCCACAAATCCCTATTATTGAGGTTTCTGAAGAAGTAACAAGCGGTTAGTTTTTGAAACTTTTTTGCAAAAGCAAAAATAAAGGCGAACATGATGTTCGCCTTTTACTTATCTAATATTATTTCTTACGCTCTACCCATTTCCCATCTAGATAATCCATTATCCATTTTGTTTTCTTACCACCTTTTTCTGAAGTGATATATTGACGTTTTTCTTTACGGCTAAAGCTAATAATGGCAGGATTCCCTTCTGGATCAGTTAAAGGCGCATCGGCTAAATACTGCAATTTCTCCGGTAAACGTTCACGATATTGCGCTAATTCAGCCACTTTTGCTGGACGACTCTCACGTACTTTCGGGAAATTATGCGCGGACATAAATACTCCTACTGCACTATCTCTCAATACAAAATATGCATCCGCTTTTTCGCATTTTAGTTCTGGGAACGCAATTGGCTCTTCACGTGGTGGTGCAACCTCTCCATTTTTCAAGATTTTACGCGTATTGTCGCAATGGGTGCATGCCATATATTTGCCGAATCGGCCTAATTTTAAATGCATGTCTTCACCGCATTTATCACATTCAACAACCGGGCCATCATAGCCTTTGATTTTGAATGAACCTTGCTCTAACAAATAGCCATCACAATTTGGGTTATTCCCGCAAATATGCAATTTACGGTGCGCATCAATCATATAGCTATCCATTGCTGAATCACATTTCGGGCAACGTTTTCTGGCCATGAGCGCTTTGGTTTCAGTCTCATCATCCAATACGTTTAATAATTCCGCCTCAGGAATCAGATTCATGGTTTCTTTACAACGTTCTTTCGGAGGTAAAGCATAACCAGTGCAACCTAAAAATACGCCGGTAGAAGCAGTACGAATAGCCATTTGGCGACCACAATGAGTACAAGCTACATCAATCGGCACTAAACTATTTGGGCGCATACCGCCTTCAAGCTCATCAAGCTCTGCTTGCGTTAACTGTTCAGAAAAATCTTTAAAGAAACGGTTTAACGCCGCTTTCCAGTTTTCTTGACCTTCAGCAATTTTATCCAGCGTTTTTTCCATATTCGCGGTAAAATCATAGTTCATTAAATCGCTAAAAGATTCATCTAAACGGTCGGTAACAATTTCCCCCATTTTTTCTGCATAGAATCGACGGTTTTCTACACGAACATAACCACGTTCTTGAATGGTAGAAATAATTGCTGCATACGTTGAAGGACGTCCAATACCACGTTTTTCTAGCTCTTTAACTAAAGCTGCTTCACTAAAGCGTGCAGGCGGTTTGGTAAAGTGCTGGCTTGGTAACACTGTATCTAGCGTTAAAGTTTGGCCTAATTCCACTGCTGGCAATTCTTGGTCTTCTGCTGTTTTGCCTTGAATTGGCAATACTTTCGTCCAACCATCGAAACGTAAAACACGCCCTTTCGCTTTTAATTCATAATCACCTGCTTGAACACTCAAACTGGTTGAATCGTATTGTGCAGGCGGCATTTGACAAGCCAAGAAACGGCGCCAAATTAAATCATAAAGGCGTTCAGCATCTTTATCCATTCCTTTTAAATCATGCATGGTGTTGCGAATATCAGAAGGACGAATGGCTTCATGCGCTTCTTGTGCGTTTTCTTTGCTGGAATAGAAATTTGGTTTTGCTGGCAAGTATTCACTACCAAACTGGCTTTCAATATAGCTACGCGCCATATTTAAAGCATCTTGGCTTAAATTGGTTGAGTCGGTACGCATATAGGTAATGTACCCCGCCTCATACAAACGTTGCGCCAACATCATCGTTTTTTTCACGCCAAAACCTAAACGGGTGCTAGCGGTTTGTTGTAACGTAGAAGTAATAAACGGCGGACTCGCTTTGGATGCGGTTGGTTTTTTCTCAACTTCTGATACAACAAATGCAGATTGCTGTAAATTTTCGACCGCTTGCATGGCTTGCGTTTCGTTTTTCGCTTGCCATTTTTTGCCTTTAAAGCTAACTAACTCTAACGGTAAGGGTTTACGTTGTGCAAAAGTATTAGCAACAATTTCCCAATATTCTTGAGGTTGGAATGCTTTAATTTCACGCTCACGCTCAACTAATAATTTCACTGCGACAGATTGGACACGCCCAGCGGATAAACCACGAGCAATTTTCTTCCATAATAATGGTGAAACCATAAAGCCCACTACGCGGTCTAGAAAACGGCGCGTTTGCTGTGCATTAACACGATCCATATTGAGATTATCTGGATGCTCAAACGCTTTTTGAATCGCATTTTTGGTGATTTCATTAAATACTACACGGCTAAAACGTTGTTCATCACCCCCAATAACTTCGCGTAAATGCCAAGCAATCGCTTCCCCTTCTCTATCCAAGTCGGTTGCTAAATAGATATGGTCTGCTTTTTTTGCTAATGATTTGAGTTCTGCAACGACTTTTGCCTTATCTGGCATAATCTGATAGTTCGCTTTCCAATCATGATAAGGGTCAATGCCCATACGTTTAACCAATGCGCTACGATCTTTTTCGGCCTTTACCTTAGCTTTTTCCTCAGCACTCATGCCTTTTGTCGAGATTGGCTTAGCGCGTTCTTTATTTTCGTCAGAACCGCTTTTAGGTAAATCACGAATATGGCCAACGCTAGATTTCACAACATAATCGCTACCTAAATATTTATTGATGGTTTTCGCTTTTGCAGGCGATTCCACAATCACTAATGATTTTCCCATAGCAATCTACCTAACCTGAAATTAACTCAATATGAATAAAAATAAATATTTGCGCAAAATTATTCCTTTTGGGTTGATTTTTTTACGCGCTATTTTTACGATAACAAGGCTAAACAGAAATTACAACAGAATAAAGCAGAAAAAGAAGAGAATGGACAAACTAAACGCAATTAACCTTTTTTGTAAGGTGATCGAAACCCAAAGTTTTACCCAAGCGGCAAAACAAATGAACATTTCGCTCGCGATGGCCAGTAAATTGGTTTCTCAGCTAGAAGAATTTTTAAACGTTCGCTTATTACATCGCACAACCCGTAAAATCACCCCAACTGAAGCGGGAATGCTCTACTATCAGCGCTGTGTGCCAATTATCAATGATTTAAAAGACGCAGAAGACAGCATAAGCGATATTGCCAGTTCACTACAAGGGTCAATATCTATTTCTCTTCCGATGGATTTTGGTACGCGTTTTATTGCACCGCATTTGAATCAATTTTTAGAACAGTATCCTAACGTAACATTAAATTTAGAGTTTAGCGATCGTCGTGTAGATGTGGTAGCAGAAGTATATGATTTAGTTTTGAGAATTGGACGCTTAGAAGACAGTTCATTATTTGTCAAAAAAATTGGCGCATCCGATAACATTATTGTCGCCTCACCTACTTATTTAGCTAAATTTGGCACCCCAGCCCACCCAAGCGAATTAGCTAATCATCAATGTTTGGTTTACCACACGCATCGTGCTTGGAAATTCAATATCGGTGATGAACAAGTGATTTTCCAACCTCAAGCACGCGTTCAAAGCAATAATGGTTCTGCATTAGTTGCCATGGCAAAGTCGGGGCAAGGCATTATCAACTCGCCCAAATTCTTGTTAAAAAATGAATTACAATCTGGGGCGCTAGTACCTATTTTAACAGAGGCGCATCAAGCTCAATTTGATATTAGCCTACTTTATCCGCATCGCCGTTTTTTATCGCCTAAGGTAAAAGTGTTTATGGCGTTTCTTGCTCAATTACTAGAAGAACAAAAAACGTATTTAGTGCGTTAACTTTTGCAAACAAGCGGTCAAATATGACCGCTTGTAGTGCGATAAGTTTATAGGTTTAAAATCAGCACCTTAGACATACGCTGATAGTTGTAATTCTCCCGCTTATAAGCAGGTAAATCATCTGGAGAGGCAAGTTCAAACCCTCGCTCTTGAAACCATTGGGTTGTTCGAGTCGTCAATACAAAGAGTTTTTCAATCCCTAATTTTTGCGCACGGCGCTTAATAGCCTCTAAAAGCACATCGCCACGGGATGAATCACGATAATCCGGATGCACGGCGACACACGCCATTTCTGCCATTTTTTCCGCTGAAAAAACATTAAGCGCAGCACAAGCAATGACAATCCCATCACGCTCAATAATGGTATAGCGCCCTACTTCCATTTCCAGCTGCTCGCGAGAACGTTTTACTAAAATACCTTGCTCTTCCAGTGGGCGAATCAGCTCTAAAATACCCGGAATATCATGCGAAGTCGCAATACGAATATGCTCAGAGCTTTCAAGCGAAAATTGTGTCCCGATACCATCTCGTGAGAATAATTCTTGCAGCAATGAACCATCTTCAATGTAACTGATTAAATGCGCTCGTTTAATGTCTGCGTTTAATACATCTACTGCGGCTTGTAAAAAGCGTGCGGCGGAATGATGATAACCGCCGTTGGTAATTAACTCATTTAAGTAACGTTTTGCTTCTCGTGGGTGAATATCGGTAATGGTTTCACCCTGTGCATTCAGTAATCCCTGCGTATCACAAAAACCAATCAGCTTGTCTACTTTCAGTTTAATCGCAATTTGCGTGGCAATTTCTTCAAAGGGTAAGTTGAACATTTCTCCAGTCACAGACGGCGCAATAGGACTTATCACAACCACTGCATTTTGTGCTAATTGATGTTCAATCGCTTCCACGTTCACGCGGCGAATTTTTCCACTCAAACCGTAATCTACGCCATCAATCACCCCAATAGGTTGCGCTAAAATTGCATTTCCACTAACCACATTTAACACTGGAGAATTCGGCTGTCGAAGTGAAAGGCGAGAAATAATGTCGTAATGCAATCCACCTACGGCTTGCTTAATCAGCGATAACGTTTGGGGATCTGTGACACGAATATGTTGATGATAACGGCTTTCGATATGATGGGCTTGCAGTAGCTGTTCAATTTGACAACGCGCACCAAACACAATGACAATCTTGATGCCTAAACTATGCAGCAAACTAATGTCATTAGTAATATTGAAAAAATTAGGATGTGCCACCGCATTACCGTCTAACATGATCACAAAAGTTTTACCTCGGTGCATGTTGACATAAGGGGTTGACTGCCGAAACCATTGAACTAATTCTGTGTTACGCATAATTCACTCACTATTAAAATTAGAATCTGTTTTATATATTTATTGCATAATCATGCAATTATTTTGCATTTAAAGTCAATTTAAGACATAAAAAAAGCTAAACTCTTATGAGTTTAGCTTTTGAGATTATTGCCCCACACCTTCTAAAATACGGTCAGCGAATTTACCAATACTAATACCGAAGTTGTTCGATTTATTCCAATCCATTAACGTGCGGAAGTTGCTTGTAACCAAGAAAGCTCTGCCAGCTTCTTTATCTGGGCGAACTAGCCATAATTTTTTGACATTCATTTTCGCCAGTTTTGCTGACTCACGACCATTTGGATACGCTAAATAAACGCCCCAAGATTGCCACTCGCCAAGGCTTTTTGCTTTATTATCTTCAATACCAGAAAATGAAATATCAATCGGCGAAGAAAGCTTCACTTCAACGCCCCATGGTAAGGAATTATCCCAACCTACGGTAGAAAGATAAGAGGCAATAGATGCAAATGCATCTGCTTCATTATTCCAAATATCTTTTTTACCATCGCCATCTCCATCTGCCGCATAGCTTAAATACGCTGTTGGCATAAACTGAGTTTGCCCCATCGCGCCGGCCCAAGAACCCACCATTTGATAGCGATTCAATGAGCCTTCATCTAGCATTTTCATGGCATTGACGAATTCTTGCGTAAATAATTTTTCACGGCGACCATCGAAAGCTAAGGTAGCTAGCACTGATAACACATCAAAATCACCTTGATTGTTACCAAAACTACTTTCCATTCCCCATAGTGCCATGATGTACTCTTTCTGTACCCCAAATTTTGCACTAGCTTTTTCTAAAGGTACTGCGTATTCATACCAACGGTCAACTGCTTGAGAGACCTTTCTTTGGTTTAATACTTTGTTTAAATAATTCGTCACACCATTTGGATTTGGCGGCGGTGGCGGTAAATTCGGATCACGACGACGTGCAGCTTGCTGTTGATCCAATTCAATTGAACGCGCGTTATATTGAATAAATTGCTGTGACTTCAAGGTTTTAGCAGACACGCCCGCACCTGCTGCCTTTTGCTTTAAAAAGTTCACATAATCATTAAAGTTATTCTGTGTACGCGGTTTGCTATAAGGCGCATCTATCGCAAGACTGGAATATCCGCCTTTATTAGCCGTTTGCGACGAACAACCGCCTAAAACGAGCGCTACACTAAAAGAAATTGCTAAAAGATGTTTTTTCATGCTATTGATTTATGAGCAAGCGGTCTGTTTTGACTAATTTTTTGCAAAACACCACTTTGTTTAAAGATTAACCATTCTGTTAGGGCGAATTATATTCCCTGCTGTGATTTCTGCAATACCTAAGAATTGCCCATTTTCTGAAAATAATCGAACCAAGCCATTTAACGCTTGTGTATTCTCAAATTTGACTCTTTGACCGAATCCAACCGCTTTAGTTTGCTCGGCGGTTAAATTTAATTGCGGTAATGATGCCACTGCAGTATCCATCGGCAACAATAAGCGGTCTAATTCACTATTTGGAAAACTATCGGCTAAGAGTGCTAAGTCTTCAATTGGCATCATTTCCTCAATCGGATAATCCGCAACCGCTAACCGACGTAACATGGTAACATGCGCCCCGCAGCCTAAAGCTTCGCCTAAATCATCAACTAACGTGCGAATATAAGTGCCTTTTGAGCAATGCACTTCTAGTGTTAAAAATGGTGCTTGGTAGTCGATAAATTTGAGCTCAAAAATAGTAATCGGACGCGCTTCACGCTCAACGGTAATGCCAGCTCGGGCATATTCATACAAAGGCTTACCATTATGCTTTAAAGCCGAGAACATCGTTGGTACTTGTAGAATTTCGCCTCTAAATGCTGGTAATGCAGCTAAAATATCCGCTTCAGCCACATTAACCTCTCGGCTTTGTACTACCTGACCTTCCGCATCAGAAGTATCTGTTCTTTCGCCTAGTTTAGCTGTTACCACATAGCGCTTATCTGAATCTAATAAGAATTGAGAAAACTTGGTCGCCTCTCCTAAACAAATAGGCAACATGCCTGTGGCAAGTGGGTCAAGCGCGCCAGTATGCCCTGCTTTATTCGCTTTAAATAGGCGTTTAACTTTTTGCATGATGTCATTGCTAGAAACACCTTGCGGTTTATCTAACAAAAAGACTCCATGCACATCACGCCCTTTTTTACGAGGTCTGGACACAATTAGTCCTCTTTATGCTTAGCTTCATCTTGGCGAATCACGTTTGAAACCAGATTAGACATTCTCATCCCTTCTACTAATGATTCATCGTAAATAAAGCGTAATTCTGGCACAATACGTAAACGCATCGCTTTGCCCACAAGGCTGCGAATATACGGACTTGCTTTTTCAAGCCCCGCCATACCTTGTTCAATAGCAGCTTGGTCGCTATCAAATAAAAAAGTCACGAAAATTTTGGCATAGGCCAAATCACGTGAAACCTCAACATCTGAAACAGTAACCATTCCAATACGCGGGTCTTTTACCTCACGTTGTAAGATGATAGCCACCTCTTTTTTTAATTCTTGCGCAACACGATCGCTGCGTTTAAATTCTCTACTCATATTTTTCTCTTTTTTATATATGTAAAGCGGTCGAATTTTGCAAAACTTTTGCAAAATCCAACCGCTTGTAGGGAAGGTGAACTTAATATTCACGCACGAAAATCAAGGTATTTACTTGTGCGTATGAGACTAAGTCCACACGCCCTACGAATTAAATCGAGCGTTTAATTTCAACCACTTCGAATACCTCGATTTGGTCGCCAACTTTAACATCGTTATAGTTTTTCACGCCGATACCACATTCCATACCATTACGGACTTCTGAAACGTCATCTTTGAAGCGACGAAGAGAATCTAACTCGCCCTCAAAAATAACCACGTTGTCACGCAATACACGAATTGGGTTGTTACGTTTAATCACACCTTCAGTGACCATACAGCCTGCAATCGCACCAAATTTCGGATGGCGGAAGACATCACGCACTTCAGCTAAACCAATGATTTCTTGTTTGAATTCAGGTTGTAGCATACCGCTCATTGCTGCTTTAATTTCATTTAATAGTTCATAAATGATTGAATAGTAACGTAAATCGATGTTTTCATTTTCAATTACGCGACGCGCTGAAGCATCTGCACGAACGTTAAATCCGACCATAATCGCATTTGAAGCCGCAGCTAAAGTTGCATCAGTTTCAGTAATACCACCTACGCCAGAACCCACTACTTTCACTTTCACTTCTGCAGTTGAAAGTTCTTGTAATGATTGGCAAATTGCTTCTACCGAACCTTGTACGTCTGCTTTCACGATAACGTTAAGCTCTGCAACATCGCCTTCAGTCATGTTGCTGAACATATTTTCTAGTTTCGCTTTTTGCTGACGCGCTAATTTCACTTCACGGAATTTACCTTGACGATATAAAGCCACCTCACGTGCTTTTTTCTCATCACGTACAACGGTTGCTTCATCACCCGCTGCAGGTACGCCTGAAAGGCCTAATACCTCTACAGGAATAGATGGGCCTGCAGATTCTACTTCTTTACCGTTTTCATCACGCATTGCACGTACACGACCGTACTCAAAACCACATAAAACGATATCGCCTTTGTTTAAAGTACCTGATTGTACAAGAATGGTTGCAACTGGACCGCGACCTTTATCAAGGTATGATTCAATTACTACACCACTTGCCATACCGTCTTTTACAGCGGTTAACTCAAGTACTTCTGATTGAAGTAAGATAGCATCTAATAAATCATCAATACCTGTTCCTTTCTTCGCAGAAACTGGAACGAATTGTACATCACCACCAAATTTTTCAGAAATTACTTCATGTTGAAGTAATTCTTGCTCTACGCGATCTGGATTTGCTTCTGGTTTATCGATTTTGTTTACTGCTACTACTAAAGGTGCACCCGCTGCTTTTGCGTGTTGAATCGCTTCAATAGTTTGAGGCATCACACCATCATCTGCAGCAACAACAAGCACTACGATATCCGTTGCTTTCGCACCACGCGCACGCATTGAGGTAAATGCAGCGTGCCCCGGTGTATCTAAGAAGGTGATCATTTTGCCGTCATCCATTTCTACGTGGTATGCACCGATATGCTGGGTAATACCACCCGCTTCGCCGGCTGCCACTTTCGCTTTACGGATATAGTCAAGTAATGAGGTTTTACCATGGTCAACGTGCCCCATGATAGTAACAACTGGCGCACGAGTGACTTTTTCTGCATCCACATCGCGGTCTTCCAATACAGCTTCTTCAAGCTCATTTTCTTTACGAAGAATCACTTTGTGGCCAAGTTCTTCTGCCACTAATTGTGCAGTTTCTTGGTCAATCACTTGGTTAATAGTCACCATTTCACCCATTTTCATCATGAGCTTGATGATTTCCGTTGCTTTTACTGCCATTTTGTTAGCTAAGTCAGCGACAGTGATAGTTTCACCAATCACAACATCCGCTTTCACAACTTGCACAGGTTTAGTAAAGGCTTGTTGAAGGGCTGCCCCTTTCTTACCATTTTTACCTTTACCTTTCATATCTTTTTGGTTACGACGATCTGCATTACGTTCGTTTTTATCGTCTTCACGGCCACCTTTTTTCGCTTTGGCTACTCCGCCTTTACCACGATTACGGTTACCTTCACTACGGCGGTCATTGTCACGCTCTGCATCACGCGCATAGCTAGAGGTAAAACGTTCATCTTCAAAATCATCGTTATTATCTACTGCTTCTTCGCGTTCAATTTCCGCTAAACGGCGTGCGTTTTCTGCTGCTCGTTTTGCTTCCATTTCTGCTTTTTGGCGCGCTAATTCCTCTTGCTTACGGCGAAGCTCGGCTTCTTCTTTTTTCTTCGCTTCTTTTTCAGGATCAACCGCTTTTTCTTGTTTTGGTTGTTCTGTTTTTGGCGCTGCCGTTTTCGGTTTGCTATTTGGCATTACTGGTGCCGCTGGTTTTTTCGCAGCCTCTGCTTGTTTTGCTGCTTCAGCAGCTTGTTTTTCAGCCTCAGCTTTTGCTTTAGCTTCAGCTGCAGCTTTTTCTGCTGCTTCTTTTTCTGCTTTCGCTTTTTCAGCCGCTAATTTTGCTTCTTGCTCTGCTTTTGCTTGTAATGCTTTAGCATCAATTTTAGGTTTTTTCTCTTTAACTTCTACCGCTTTAGTTTTGCCACCAGCAGTAGTCGCGCTCACTTTAGTAGTTTTACGTGCACCACCTAACGAAAGCGTTTTTTTCTCAGTTGTTTCTGTCATATGAATTCCTCCTCTAGCTGAACCAGCAAATTTGACGTGCAGCCATAATCAATTCACCTGCTTTTTCTGCTGATAATTCTTCAATCTCAGCTAAATCGTCTGTGCCTTGCTCAGCTAACTCTTCAAGGTTGGTAATGCCTTTTTCCGCTAATTTATACGCGATATGGCGTTCCATTCCTTCAAGATTTAATAATTTCTCATCGATATCCGCTTGTTTAAGCGCTTCTTCCTCTTCTAAGGCTTTTTTCGTCAGTGCATTTTTCGCACGCGCTTGTAACTCTTCGACTAAATCTTCGTCTTCTAAGCCATCAATTGCAGTCAGTGCATCAACCGGCACATAGGCAATCGCTTCTAAAGAAGTAAAGCCTTCTTCAATTAACACTTGTGCAAATTCGTCATCGATTTCTAACGCAGAAGTTAATAAGTTAATCACTTTGCCATCTTCCGCTTGATTTTTCGCATCTAACTCTTCAACAGTCATCACATTTAATGCCCAACCGGTTAATTGTGTTGCAAGACGTACGTTTTGCCCGTTACGACCGATTGCTTGGGCTAATTTTGCAGACTCTACCGCAATATCCATAGAATGTGCTTCATCATTGATGATAATTGAGCTTACATCTGCTGGTGCCATTGCGTTAATCACAAATTGTGCTGGGTTATCATCCCAAAGCACGATATCTACACGTTCGCCACCTAATTCATTGCTAATGGCTTGTACACGTGAACCACGCATACCTACGCAAGCACCAACTGGATCGATGCGTTTATCGTTTGATTTCACGGCAATTTTTGCACGAGAGCCAGGATCACGCGCAGCACCTTTAATTTCAATCAGTTGTTCACCAATTTCTGGCACTTCCAGTTTGAATAATTCTTCAAGCATTACTGGTTTAGAACGCGTTAAGAAAATTTGTGGGCCTTTTGATTCTGGTTTGATTGCATAAAGCACACCACGAACACGATCGCCTGGGCGGAAGTTTTCGCGTGGTAACATATCTTCACGAACGATAACCGCTTCACCTTTAATATCTTCACTCTTACCTTGTAATTCTAAGAAAATATTATCACGGGTTACTTTTTTAACCGTTGCACTGATGATCTTGCCTTCATCTGGACGGAATTCGTTGATGATTTTGCTTTTTTCAGCTTCGCGGATTTTGGTTTTTACCACTTGACCAAAAGTTTGAATCGCAACACGACCGAACTCTATTGATTCTACTTCGTCTTCAACCACATCACCTAATTGCACAGTTGGATCTTCAAATTGTGCTGCTTCTAAGCTAATTTCACGGGTCATGTTATGAACTTGTTCTACAACTAACCAACGACGGAAAGTTGTGAAATCACCTGTTTTACGATCAACTACAACACGAATATCAATATCTAATTCGTGAGTTTTCTTGGTTGCAATAGTTAAAGCTGTTTCCAATGCCTCGAAAATAGCTTCTTTTGGTAATTGTTTCTCGTTTGAAACCGCTTCAGCGGCTAACAAAATTTCTTTACTCATTGAAAATGTCTCTTAGATAATTAAATTTAAAAATCAAATACTGGCACTAAGTTAGCCTTTTGAATATTACCGAAAGCAAATTGGCGCGGTTCGTTATCCACTAATAAAGTAATAAAATCGCCTTCAACTTGTTCGATTTTTCCTTGCCATTTACGGCGATCGAACATCGGAATACGAAGATGAATAACTGCCTCACGTCCGATAAAGCGTTGATAATGCGCTAAGTTAAATAATGGGCGGTCTAAACCTGGTGAAGATACTTCTAAATTATATTTATCAGCAATTGGGTCTTCTACGTCAAAAATCGCGCTAATTTGACGACTAACATCACTACAATCATCAATAGTCACGCCACCGTCTTTATCAATAAAAATACGCACAGTTAAATAACGCCCTGCACGTTGGCATTCGATGCCGACTAGCTCACACCCCATTGCTTCAATGGTATCTTGAGTCAGCTCAGTAAGCTTTTGTTCTAATGTAGCCAAAATTTTTCTCCAGATATAAAAAAAGAGCCTTACCAGCTCTTTATGATACGAATTTAAGCCCGCTTAATTGAAAAATCACTTTCTACAAGCGGTCTGTTTTATTCTGTTTTTTGCAAATTTGCAGCACATAATAAAACAAAGCTCACAGACCATAACCGGAATGTGAGCTGATAAAACTGGTTGCGGGGGCCGGATTTGAACCAACGACCTTCGGGTTATGAGCCCGACGAGCTACCAAGCTGCTCCACCCCGCGTCTGATGTGCGGTATTATAGAGAAAACTTCTGCTTTTGCAAGCAATTTTGTAAAAAATCCCTAAAAAAATACCGCTTGTTTATTCTCTAAGCACGAATCGATAACTTTTCAAACTCAGAAAAATAGGTTGGAAATGTTTTGGCGGTACATTTCGGATCAAGAATCGTCACGGACGTGTTTGACAATGCAATGAGCGAGAAACACATCGCCATTCGGTGATCATTATAAGTCGCAATTTCCGCTGCTTGGAATTGAGCTAACGCCAAAGGTTTAATACGAATAAAATCCTCGCCTTCTTCAACTTCTGCACCGATTTTACGAAGCTCGGTTGCCATCGCGCTTAAACGGTCAGTTTCTTTTACTCGCCAGTTATAAATGTTACGAATTACCGTTTCACCTTCGGCAAACAATGCTGTTGTGGCAATAGTCATTGCTGCATCTGGAATATGATTCATATCCATATCTACACCATGCAATGGTGCTTGTTCTGATTGAATAAAATCCTCACCCCAAGTGATTTTTGCACCCATTTTCTCTAATACATCGGCAAACAAGCGGTCACCTTGGATTGAATTTTTACCAATTCCTGTGACTTTTACGTTTCCTTTAATCGCACCTGCGGCTAAAAAATAAGAAGCAGAAGAAGCATCCCCTTCCACTAAATAACGCTTGGGTGAAATATAAGATTGATTGCCCTTTACAATAAAGGTTTGATAATTTTGGTTTTCTACTGTCACACCAAAATCTTTCATCATCGCCAAGGTGATATCAATGTAAGGTTTAGAGACTAGCTCGCCCATAATCTGAATTTCCATATCGCCTTCAGCAAGTGGTGCAGCCATCAATAACGCCGTTAAAAATTGACTGGAAATTGAGCCATCAATTTGCACTTTACCGCCTTGTAAACCCGTATTTCTGATAGCAAGCGGTGGATACCCTTCTTGTTCAAGATATTGCACATTTGCGCCAACCTGAATTAAAGCATCAACCAAATGCTTAATTGGACGCTCTTTCATGCGAGGTTCGCCTGTTAAAACAACCTCTGCCTCTTGTTGTCCTTTTAAGCAAAGTGCAGCCGCTAACGGGCGCATGGCAGTACCTGCATTCCCTAGGAAAAGTGAAAGCCCATTTTGCCAATTAAATGCCCCGCCAACGCCTGTTATTGTGCATACGGTTTTATCTGAGGATAGTTCATAACTCACCCCTAAAGATTTCAACGCATTTAGCATATGGCGAATATCATCACTGTCTAATAAATTAGTGACTTCCGTTGTGCCATGCGCTAATGCTGCCAATAACAAAGCACGGTTAGATAAGCTTTTTGAACCAGGTAAGTTAATCTCGCCTTCTACACGCAAAATAGGATTTAAAGTGATTTTTTCCATCTTTTCTCTCGCTTAAATTATTGTAGGTTTAACACTTTGCGTAATGCTTCAAACAGACGACTATTTTCTTCTGGCAACCCAATACTAATGCGCAAATGATTCGGCATACCATAACCTGCAATCGGACGAACAATCACGCCTTCATGCAATAATGCATCATAAATCGGCTGCGCAGGGCGTTTAAAATCAATGGTAATAAAATTACCTTTAGACGGAATATAATCTAATTGATATTGCTGACAAAATGCTTCATAACGCTGCATCTCTTGGCGATTATTGGTAGCGACTTTAGCAACAAAAGCATCATCATTTAACACGGCAATCGCAGAAGCTAAGGCTAGACTATTGCAGTTAAACGGTTGGCGCACGCGGTTCAATAAGTCTGCAATTTCAGCATTTGAAACCGCATAACCAATACGCAATCCAGCTAAGCCATATGCTTTGGAAAGTGAGCGTGAAATGATTAAATTGGAATATTTCGCTAATAACGCAAAACTATCTACCCGCTCAGTAGGTGCGGTAAATTCGGTATAAGCTTCATCTAATACCACAATAATGTGTGATGGCACCTGTGCTAAAAAAGCATCTAGTTCACTATACGTTAAAAAATTCCCAGTTGGATTATTGGGGTTGGCAATAAATATCAGTTTGGTTTTCTCGTTAATCGCAGCTAGAAAACCGTCTAAGTCATGCCCCCAGTTTTTAGCTGGGATTTCGCGCGCAGTTGCATTGATCGCTTTAGTGACTAATGGATAAACAATAAAGGCATATTGCGAATAAATCACTTCATCCTGTTCGCTAGCAAAAGTATGAGCAAACAGTTCTAATAAATCATTGGATCCATTACCCAATGTAATTTGATTGGGTTCAATATGAAATTTTTGCGCAATCGTCTTTTTCAATTCAAAGCCATTCGCATCAGGGTAACGAGTAAGATCATTTAATTGACTCATAATCGCTTGTTTAGCGCTTTCAGGAAAGCCAAACGGATTTTCGTTTGAAGCCAATTTAATGATGTTAGAAATGCCAAGCTCCCGCTCTAATTCTTCAATTGGTTTGCCGGCTTGGTATGGAGAAAGCGATTTTACGCCCTCATTTGCGATGTTGATAAATTGCATAATGTGTCCTTTTTATTTTTCTTAGACTCAGGATTGTAGTAGAGAATCACGCTTTTTTAAAGCGCAAGCGGTCGAATTTCATGGCGTTTTTGCAAAAATCACGGTTTTGCTTTTATTTATTTTTTCTTGATTGTGTGATTCATCTCACATTTTTTAATTCTTGATTTTGTTAGCATAACTGCTTGATTTTCTAACCCAACTCAAATAAAGGGCGATTTATTATGTCAACCCAACAACTTATTTCTCAATTAACCGACATTGTCGGTCACACACATATTATTACGGATGCGGTAAAAAATGAGGCTTATCGCAGTGGTTATCGTTTTGGCACGGGTAACGCGATTGCGGTTGTGAGACCTGCTACGCTATTAGAATTCTGGAACGTCCTAAAAGCCTGTGTGGCGCATGATGTGATTGTAATTAACCAAGCTGCAAATACGGGCTTAACAGGGGGGTCAACGCCTAGCGGTAACGATTATGATCGTGATATTGTTATCATCAACACTATGTTAATGAAAAATATTCAACTCATTAACGATGCAGAACAAGTTGTCTGTTTCCCTGGCTCAACCCTCAATGAATTAGAAAATTTATTAAAACCGCACGAAAGAGAGCCTCACTCAGTCATTGGTTCTTCTTGTATTGGTGCTTCCGTTATCGGTGGGATTTGTAATAACTCTGGCGGAGCTTTAGTACAACGCGGGCCAGCTTATACCGAAATGGCACTATTTGCTCAATTAAATGAAAATGGCGAATTAGAACTTAAAAACCATTTAGGTATTGATTTAGGCGAAACCCCAGAAGAAATTTTAACGAACTTACAAGGTCACCACTATCAACGCAAAGATATTCAAAGAGATTGCGGGAAAGGTCACGACCATCACTACTGCAACCATGTTCGTAAAGTAGATGAAGATAGCCCTGCACGCTTTAATGCAGACCCAAGTCGTCACTATGAATCTTCTGGCTCTGCTGGGAAACTGGCTGTTTTTGCCGTGCGTTTAGACACTTTCCCATTAGAGAAAAATACGGCAGTGTTCTACATAGGCACAAACCAAATTCAAACACTTAACGACATTCGTCGCCATATGTTAGCCAATTTTGAAGTACTACCGATTTCAGGCGAATACATTCATCGTGATGCTTTTGATGTGGCAGCACGTTATGGAAAAGACACTTTCTGGGTGATTAAAAAATTCGGTACACACTGGTTACCGAAACTCTTTGCATTGAAAGCGAATGTTGATCGTATTGCGAAAAAATTCTCGTTCTTACCACACCATTTAAGCGATAAATTTATGCAACTCTTATCAAAAGCGATGCCAGAACATCTGCCAAAAAGTTTATGGACATATCGCGATAAATATGAGCACCATTTAATTGTGAAAATGGGAGGAAAAGGCGTACAAGAAGCGCGTGAATTCTTAAAAACTTATTTTAGTGATGCTACCAAAGGCGGATATTTTGAATGTAACGCAGAAGAAACCCAAGCAGCTATGTTGCATCGTTTCGCAGTTGCAAGTGCAGCGATTCGCTATCGCGCTATTCATGAAAAAGAAGTGGAAGAAATCGTGGCATTAGACGTTGCGCTTCGCCGTAATGATAATGAATGGTTTGAAGTTCTTCCGCCAGAAATTGATAACAAAATTAGTCATAAACTTTATTATGGCCACTTTATGTGCCATGTGTTCCACCAAGATTATATTGTGAAAAAAGGCTACGATTGCGAAGCTCTAGAACATGATATGCTTAAATTACTTGACCAACGTGGCGCACAATATCCAGCAGAACACAACGTAGGGCACCTTTATGAAGCTAAACCAGAATTGCGTAAATTCTATAAAGTGTTAGATCCAACCAACAGCTTCAACCCTGGTATTGGTAAAACCACTAAGAAAAAACATTGGGTAGAATAATCCTGTTAATAAAACAAGCGGTCATATTTGCAAAACTTTTTACAAATATGACCGCTTGTATTTTATCGTTGGTTACGCTAAGTCTACATTTTTAGTTTCTTGCATAAACCATAAGCCTATCAAACTCAATACTGCATTAGCCGCTAAATAAAGCCCAACGCCTTTCAATCCATAATGCGCATTTAGCGGTAAAGTAATGATTGTTGCCACGCTCGCACTTAAAAGTCCTGCACAGTTATACGTTAGCGATGCGCCAGAATATCGGGCGTGTGTGGGGAATAGTTCCGGCAAGAAACTTGCTAGCGGTGCATAACCTAAACCAATTAACCCCATGCCAATAATTAAAAACCAGAATAGGCTAACCGCACTGCCATTTTCTAGAAAACATGGTAAAGCTAAACCAAATACAGCTACACCGACGGTTGTCCAAATCATCCAAATACGACGCCCAATGCAGTCAATATATTTACCAGATAAATAGATCGTAGCCGCTAATGAAAATGCGCTTGCCATTAACAATGCAGTAAATAATTGAGGCGAAAATCCTAGCCCCATTTTAAAACCCGCTTCTGAAATGGTTGGTGCAGATTTTGCGTAAATTTGACTAAATGCGATCATAATATAGAACAGCACATAACCTGCCATACAAGCAAACATCCCAAATATAAAGGGTTTATAATGGGTGGTTAACACCGTAAGCATAGGGATTCTTGTCGGTTGCTTTTGGGTTAACGCAGCAAGAAAGATCGGTGCCTCAGTCAATTTCAAGCGGACATACAAGCCTATGGCAACTAACACGATTGAGCTTAAAAATGGAATACGCCAAGCCCATTCAACTAAATTACTTTGCCCTGCCCACATGCCTACCAGCAAAAAAGCGCCATTTGCTAATAATAATCCTAACGGTGCGCCTAGTTGCGGGAATGAGCCATACCAACCGCGTTTTCCTTGTGGGGCGTTTTCAATCGCCACTAACGCAGCACCGCCCCACTCTCCGCCTAATCCAATGCCTTGTCCAATTCTACACAAGCAAAGCAGTATGGTTGCGTAAATACCAATTTGTTCATAAGTGGGTAATAAACCGATAGAAATAGTTGCAAAGCCCATCAATAACAGTGACATCACGAAGGTATTTTTTCGTCCAAATTTATCTCCAAAATGTCCGAAAATTAACGCACCTAATGGGCGAGCAACGAATGTGAGCGCAAGTGTAGATAGTGCAGCAATTTGGTTGGAAAGCGGATCTGCTTGATGAAAAAATTGATGATTAAATACCAATACCGCAGCCATGGCATAAATATAATTATCAAAATATTCAATAGCTGTGCCAATCATAGTAGCTGATGCCACTTGAGTTAGATTATTGGTTTGCCGAATAGACATATTTCCCTCCTTTTATTCGGTGTCCAAAATAATGGCAATAACACTGAATCTCGTAGAGGGTAAACAAGCAAAGTAAGTAGATAGAAAAGAAAAATGAAAGATTGGCATGTTAGTTTCCTACGTCAGTATTAACTGCTTCAGGTTCACGGGTATCATCTCAGCGACAATGCGCACCCCGACTAATTCGGCTAAATTCTAGCGCTTTATATGAGAAAGCTCAATCTGATTTCTAAGAAAGATGAAGATAAACACTCAACATTTACTGTTTTGGAGTTTCTGTTGGAGAATTCTCTTTAACTAAAGCATTTACCCAAGAAATGGTTTGCATTTTTTCCCAAGCACTCCCTCTTACCATAGTCGGTACAGAGTAATCTTGGCATATTGCATTAAATAGCCAATGGTTTAAAGCAAGAGTTGCGAGAATCTGAGGTCTGCCTCGTTCCCCTATTATTCTTTCATAAACAATATAATCTTCGCCATCTTCTAATAAGTTAAATGTAACTTGAGATGGTCGGCTATATACCATCCCGTTCTTTAACATCTTAAAGTATTGGCGAATATAACGCTCTCGATCCTCTAATGCCATTTGTGCCAGGTTTTCATTATAAAAATCTAAACTTTCTAAATAACAAATTTTTTCAAGAACGGAATGACAACTTTGATAGCCTGAACGACCGACTCCTCTTTGAAAACATCTCTGCTCTGGCTCAAAATAAAGCTTGACTACTTTGTTTGCCATAGATGGGCGTTCAGCTAACCATTCTTTCAACTCTGGTGCATCTAAATCAGCAGGTATCGCATTTTCTGGGGAAATGACATTGATTGATGTGTTATTCACTGTAATTTGTTCTTTCACTGGCAAAATCGGCGCCGGTTTACAGCCCCATAAGCAGAAACACAATAGCCCTAACAACTTCTTCATTTAGCCTTATCCTTAATTTAAAAAACTTGTCCTTCGCTCATTTCTAAATTACTGCTTATGTGGCAATTTTTGCCAAGTTACTTCATTACGCAAATAGACAGGTTCAATCTCCATCGCTTGTTGTACTTTACCTTGGCCGATTGCAATTTTAGCTAGCTCAAGCATATATTGCGCTGAAGGTAGTGTAATTTCACTGACAACAAGCGGTCGTTTTTCTTCAGAAAATTGCGAATAAGCCTGCCAGCCCGTACCCACAACTGTAGGATTTTCCTCTAACATAAATTGTGCAATCGCTTTTTCAGGTGCGCAAACTTGTTCTGGTACAAGCTCTTGCCAGCCTTGTTCAGTGCGTTGATATTGCGCAAAATAAACTTCATTCATTCTGGCATCAATTAAAGCAATAACATTGGTAGCCCCTTCTGTTTGATAAGCTTGCTCAGCCATTGCCATTAAATTAGAAATCGCTAACACAGGTAATTCAACCCCAAAGGCTAAACCTTGTGCAACACCAATGCCAACACGAACGCCTGTAAAACTCCCTGGTCCACGCCCAAAAGCTAAATAATCAACCTCTTGTAACGAAATATTTGCTTTTGCTAATAATTCATCAATCATCGGTAAAATGCGCTGAGTATGAGTACGTGGGCTAAGTTCGTCTAAATGCGTCACTTTGCCTAAATGCGTTAACGCAACCGAACAAGCTTCTGTTGCGGTATCTAGCGCGAGAATGGTTTGAGTCATATTTTTTCCTATTGGGTGCTACCACACCATAAAAATAAAAGGTGGGAACTTCCCACCCTATTAAATCTAAATTATTCGGCACGTTTCTTACGACGTTCTGCTACGGCATCAGCTAAGGCGAATAATGCTTTTTCACTGTCTTCCCAACCAATGCACGCATCAGTAATACTTTGTCCGTAAACTAAATCTGCAAGTGTTTGACCTGCTTTCAGATCTTGGCGACCTTCAACTAAGTGACTTTCGATCATCACACCAGAAATATAGTCTGAACCGCCTGCAATTTGTGCGCAAACATCTGCGCAAACATCCATCTGGCGTTTAAATTGTTTTTGGCTATTTGCATGGCTAAAATCTACCATCACGTGAGGTCGTCTACCTGCTTTCGCAATACTTTCACAGACTTTCGCGACAGATTCTGCATCATAATTTGTGCCATTATCGCCACCACGTAAAATAATATGGCAATCTGGGTTTCCTGCTGTGGTTACAATCGCAGAATGACCAAATTTCGTTACCGATAAGAAATGATGTTGAGATTCCGCTGAAGCAATTGCATCTAACGCAATTTTCACCCCACCGTTGGTACCATTTTTAAAGCCTACTGCACAAGATAAACCTGAAGCTAATTCACGATGAACTTGTGATTCCGTTGTACGGGCACCAATTGCGCCCCAGCTCATAAAATCAGCCATATATTGTGGGGTAATCATATCTAAGAATTCGCCTGCTGCCGGCACGGTTAAATCGTTAATATCAGATAACACTTTACGTCCAATGCGTAAGCCATCATTTAAAGCATAGCTTTCGTCTAAATGCGGATCGTTGATCAAGCCTTTCCAACCTACGGTTGTACGTGGCTTTTCAAAATACACTCGCATCACGACTTCTAAATTCTCACTAATTCTCGGATTATCACGTATAGCTTTAATTTTTTGCGCATATTCTAACGCGGCTTTTGGGTCATGAATTGAACATGGCCCAATAACTACTAACAAGCGATCGTCTGTTCCATGAATAATATGATGAATTGCACGGCGTGTTTTCTCTACAGTTTTAGCCGCAACCTCACTTGCTGGAAAGCGTTCTAATAGCGCTACCGGAGGCAAAAGTTCTTCAATTTTAGTAATCCGAAGATCATCGTTTTTATTTTTATAAGACATTGTGTTTTCCTTATTTATGTTTTTTTATATTGTGAATTATTCTATCTGAATATCTGGCTATAGCCTATCCTTAATTCGGGAAGAATAAACGAAAGCGGTCGAATTTACGCCATCTTTTGCAAAATTATGCGAAAACTCGACCGCTTGCAAGAGCAATTATCTTGCTAGCACTTCACGTTTGCCATTCTTACCTGGCTCAGAAATCATACCTTGTGCTTCCATTTGGTCGATAATTTTTGCTGCACGGTTAAAGCCTAAGCCAAAGCGACGCTGAATACCGCTAATAGAAGTTACCCCGCTTTCGATCACGTATTCTGCCACTTCATCAAAGCGTGAATCTAACGGCATACCACTTGTATCGCCATTATTGGCAACCTCTTCTTCTGCAGACTCAACAATACTATCAAGATAATTTGGTTTACCTCTCGCACGCCAGTTATCTGCCACGCGGATAACTTCGTTATCATCCATAAAGGCACCATGTACACGCAAGATCTCTGGGCTTCCCGAAGCAGAATAAAGCATATCTCCTCGTCCAAGTAGTGATTCTGCACCGCCTGCATCTAAAATCGTACGGGAGTCAATTTGCGTTGCAACAGTAAACGCAATTCGGCTTGGAATGTTAGCCTTAATTACCCCAGTAATCACATCCGTCGAAGGACGTTGAGTTGCAAGAATTAAGTGAATTCCCACAGCTCGCGCTTTTTGAGCAATACGCATAATATGTTCTTCAACTTCTTTACCCGCACTCATCATCAAGTCAGCAAACTCATCTACAATTAAAACAATATAGCTAAGTTTTTCCAACGCTGGTGGCATAGCATCCATACTATCACCTGGTCTCCAAGCTGGGTTTGCAATCGGCATCCCCATTTCAGTTGCTTGATCAATTTTCGCGTTATAGCCCTCAATATTACGAACCTGTAAATAGCTGATTAACTGATAACGTCTTTCCATCTCTTCTACTGCCCAACGCAAAGCATTCGCAGCTTTTTTCATATCCGTCACGACTGGTGTCAGCAAGTGTGGAATATCATTATAAACAGATAACTCAACCACTTTCGGATCAATCATAATAAAACGAACTTGCTCTGGAGTCAGTTTAAATAGCAGGCTTAAAATCATAGTATTTACGCCTACCGATTTACCACCACCTGTTTGCCCAGCCACCAATAAATGAGGCATTTTCGTCATATCAACAACAACTGGTTGACCACTAATATCTTTCCCCAATGCCATTGGCAGTTTTGCATCACTATGACGGAAAGCATCGCTATCTAATACATCACGCAACCAAACGGTTTCACGAAATGCATTCGGCGCTTCAATCCCCATATAAGGTTTACCGGGCACCACTTCGGTAATACGGATCGCTTTAAACATTAATTCACGCGCCAAATCACTCGCTAGTGAAGTCACTTTTGCCGCTTTTACCCCTGCGGCAGGCTTAATTTCATAGCGGGTAACGACTGGCCCCACCAATACATCTTCTACCGTTGCTTTGACACCATAATTGGCTAACGCTGTTTCAACACGGTGTGAAGTGGAAAGAATTTCCTCTTCCGTAACTCGCTGACTACTTGGCGGATGTCTATCTAATAAATCTAACGTTGGTAACGGTGTAGTCGGTTTTTCTGTTACCTTATTACGCTGTAATAAAGGGTGAATTAACGTCTCGCCATATCCTTTAGGATAATCTACCGATACTGGTTTGTTTGGTTGAACCGCTGGTTTAAGCTCTGCCGTAGTTGCAGCAGAAGGTGAGAAAATAGGCGCTTTCTCACTATTATTTTGCCAAATTTGTTCAAAGGTATCATCTAGCCCTTGAGCTTTAGCGCGTTCAGCAACCTCAGCCATTCGCTGCTTTTCAGCCTCTTCAAAAGCCCTTGCTCGTTCGGCTTCAAAATCTTTCTCTTCAGTTTCAGATTGAATTGCCACTTCTTCAAATGGTTTCATGCGCACCACAGGTCGTGAAGAGAGCGGGCTGCTTTCTTGAATAAATGCTGGTGCTTTTACTTCTTGATCAATCAATGAAATACTCATTTCATGTGAAGGTTCAGCCTCTACTTCAAAAGTTTCTGATATAGCCGGTGTTTCTGATACTTCATCTTGTTCAGCGTAATTTGCTAATTTCACTGTTGGTAATGAAACATCAAAAGGTTCATAAACTTCATCCGCTTGCGATAAAGTTGGCGCGTCTTCCATTGTAGGCAAACTGCCTGGCGTAAAGCCTTGCACATTTACTTTCGGTAATTCAACTTCACTTTCCACTTTAAACATTGAAGGATCAGTTAGGTTTGTCATTACATGTTCGCTATGCAATGGGGAGTCTTTCTCAGCATTCACAGTTTGCGGCTGAGTTGACGATAATCCAGTAATATTGGGACGTCTAAATACAGAAACATCGGTTAATGCTGGTGAGCTTGATAGATCAGGAATTTCATCCTCAGCTCGTTCAGTGGACAGCGATGGCATTGAAGTAAAAGGAGTATCAGTTTCTACTAGATGACTCTCATTATTTTCTGTTACTTCAGCCTTTGTTATTTTCGGCGCATCTTTTACCGTTAACCACTCATAAAATGAGGTAAGCAATGGGATCACCGTTTGTCCTGAACAGAAATAAAAGCCTAATGCAGTACACACCATTGCCAATAATAACGCTGCAAATTGCCCCAAGGATTCACCTAAATAAGTCTGCCACATCCCGCCAATAAAACCGCCTGCAAGGTAATAAGATGAATGAGAAAGCAATACGCTCATCAATCCGCTTAACCCAACCATAAAGAGTAAAAAACTCATAAAATAGAGCGTGACTTTTTTATAGGTTAATTGACTTCCTAAGCGCAACACTAATAAATAGAGCGAAACCGCAGTTAGTGAAAAAGGAACTAACCATGCTACTTTTCCAAAAAAGGCATAAAGTAGATCAATCCACCATGCACCAAAAGCGCCGGTTTTATTCAGTGTGGTATTTTCAGTTACCGTACTTGCAACTGACCATGCATTATCTAACGGGCTATAACTTGCCCAAGCAACAATTAAATAAATGCCAAAGATCCCACTTATAATAAGCATCAGATCAATGAACTTTTGCTTTCCGTTTGATGATTTAATCACAATCCTTCCTTATTTTAACAGGAGATAGTTTGTCTGTTTGACCTCTTCCATGACGACATAAGTGCGTGTGTCATTCACACCCGGTAAACGTAATAAAGTGGTACCCAGTAATTTACGATAAGCCGCCATATCTGCTACACGGGTTTTCAGTAAATAATCAAAATCCCCTGAAACTAAATGACATTCTTGAATTTCATCTAATTGCTGAACAGCATTATTAAATTCTTCAAACACATCTGGACGCCCTCTGACTAAGGTAATTTCAACAATCACCAAAAGTGGCGCTTCTAGTAATTCTGGATTTAGCAAAGCGCGATAACCCATAATAACATTTTGTTTTTCTAAACGTTTAACCCGCTCTAAACAAGGTGTAGGCGATAACCCAACACGTTTAGAAAGCTCAATGTTAGAAATTTTTCCGTTACGTTGTAGTTCATTTAAAATTTTAAAGTCAATTGCATCAAGTGCTTTTGGCAGTTTTTTATTTTCCATTTTTTTGCCTTTTTAGAATAATGTTCTAATGAATTCTATCTTTTTTAACCATATAAATAAAGTCTAAGCCAATACTTCTGCAATCAACTGCCCAAAGTTAGCCCGCCAGCCTTGCATAAGTTCCGGTAAATGAGTTTGTGGGCGACCTTGACGATGCCATTTAAATAATTGATTAAGTTGTCGTTTGCTAGCAAGCAACTCTGCAGGCAGATCAAGCGGTCGAATTTCTGCTAATTTTTGCTGCATCGCTTTTAAATCTTGTTTATAACCTACTTCATCAAATAAACGGTTAATCTTTTCAGGATAATTCTCTTGAGGAACCGCTTGTCCTTGCTCTACTAACCAAAGCAATTTTTTGCCATGAATACGGACTTCATTCGGATGCATAAAGTTCAGTAGCTCAGAAGTATGCTTAGGCTGAGTTTTGGCGATTTCAAATAAACTCTGCTCTTTCACCACAAAATTTAGTGCTAAATCACGTTTTTGCGCTTCTTCTAGGCGCCATTTTGCCAATACTTGTAGAACTGCTAATTGTTGAGGCGTTAACTGCCAGGCTTGGCTGATATCGATATAGGCTTTATTTGGATTAACTGTTTTCTGACGTTTCTGCAACAATTGTTCGCACTCTTCTCTTACTGCTGACATCCAACGATTTTCTTGCATAGCCTCTTGCATTTTTTGATAAATGGGTAAGAGATACCAAACATCTGCAGCAGCATAATCAAGTTGAACTTCGCTTAATGGGCGTGCTAGCCAATCTGTACGAGATGCCCCTTTGTCTAACTCAATCTCAAGATAATGTGCCACTAACTTAGCAAATCCAATAGAGGCGCCTAGCCCTAAAAATCCTGCCATAATTTGAGTGTCTATCATTGGCGTTGGCAGTTGCTGAAAGCGATGTTGAAACACCTCTAGATCTTCGCTACAAGCATGCAGCACTTTAGTCACCTGTTCATCGGCTAACAAATGGCAAAATGCTGAAACATCTTGGATTTTTTGCGGGTCAATTAAACTAACGGTTTGCCCATCAAATAACTGAATCAAGCCTAGTTGCGGGTAAAAGGTACGAATGCGAATAAACTCAGTATCTAATGCGACTGCTTTTTTTTGTCGAGCAGCTTCACAAACTTCACGTAATTTTTCATCGGAATCAACCCAAAGATAAGGTATAGCCATTGCTTTCTCACTAATTTTTTTATGTTTTGAAATAAATAATGTGATGCAGATCACAATCTAAGTATAAACCCATTGAATCCTTTAGCCACTCTGGAGCAAAATGCTCAAAGGACTGGAGTGATTTTTTGAGTAAGGATAAAGGGGACGTTATGATGTCTGAAAACCGCCTGCAACATCTTGGCAAAATTTATCATCTGGTTGAGCAATTCGAACTCATCTCTCGAACAGATCTCGCGAAGCTTTCTGGTTTTGCGCCAGCCTCAATTACAAATCTCACTAAGTCGTTAATTGATCAGCAATTTATTCTTGAACGCACTGTTCAAAATCATACGACACGAGGGCGCCCAGCGGTTGGGCTTGCTATCTCACCTTTTTATTGGCAACTTCTTTCCATTATTGTTTCCCCTAACAAGGTAGAAATTTCACTCTGTGAATTAAATGGAACTACAATTTATTCGCAAAATTATACCGTTTCTGCCGAAGATTATCCTGCCCTAGATGAAAAAATTCTTAGCTTTTTGCAAAATTTTGAGCAAAAACGACCGCTTGTCGATGCACGTTTATTGGCAGTTTCCGTTAGTGTGATCGGTCGCATCAATGCCAAAAAAACAGACATTGTCCAATTAGGTAATTCAGCCTTGCAATGTGCAATTGTTAATGCGCTAAAAGGACAGTTTACCCAACCCATTCTACTCAACGAGCATTTCCAACTTTGGCTCCTTACCGAATCAAAACTCGGCAGATTGATTAGCCATCAGAATGTGCTTTTTTTACAACATGGCGACACGCTAAGACTTGGCGTGATGGTTAATGGCAGCTTGTTACATAAAAATGTAGATATGAACATCAATCACTTATTAACTCCTTCTTTTGGGCCAATGAGTGATGAAGTCGCAGCCTACATGCAAAAAACGCATCCACAAGCGCAACGCTATCAAATCGCGGATCAACTCACTTTCCCTGCACTAGCCTATTTAATAGACCGCTATTTACCAAATACGCTCACGCAAGTTGAGGAAAAAATTGTATTCTTATGCCAACAGATTGAGCAAGCGAATCCAGCGGCATTGGCCATCTTAGAGCATGTCACTAGCCATTTAGCGCATCTGTTAATGAACCTGCTCAGCATTTTCTCTAGTGAAAAAATTATGCTGAATTCCCCGCTACTTCCTGTTAAAGACATGCTATTTGAACAACTTACCCAAAAATTAGCTGGTTATGGTATTAGGCTTTCACCATTAAATTTAGTAACTAGTTTATTAGAATGGGATAGCCCTTTTATTGCCTGTAGTGCAATTAAACAGGGAATTTATGAAGGAAATTTGATCAAGGACAGGATCTCTCTTTAAAAAATCAGCTAGACTAGCGTAGCTTTGAACAAAAAAAGGACAAATTATGCCTGCGCTATTCATCACAGGCACCGATACCGATGTTGGAAAAACCATCGTTTCCCGTGCCTTATTGCAAGTTTTACAACAACAGCAATATAAAATCGTGCCTTATAAACCCATCGCTTGTGGTGGAGATGACGAACTTCCGACCGATCCTATTTATAATGATTATGCTAGCGAAGATAACTCTGACGTGCTAATACTACTCAATAGCTGCACACAGCCTGTGTCATATCAAGAAATCAATAGTTATACCTTCAAACATTCAAGCACGCCTGTGTTTGCTGCATTGGATGCGGTCCGTCGCATTCAAGTTGAAAAATTAGATAGTGATCTCGCACGCTTAAAAGAGAATTATCAAAATGTTTTGGTTGAAGGCACTTATGGCTGGTTAACACCAATCAAAAAACAGTTTAGTTTTGCTGATTGGGTAGAAAAAAATCAAATGCCGGTTGTATTAGTAGTTGGAATAAAAGAAGGTTGCGTAAACCATGCTTTGCTTACTGCAGAAGCGATAAAAGCGCGCGGGGTGCCATTACTAGGCTGGGTTGCAAATCGTATCAATCCCGGGTTACGTCATTATACGAAATTAGTCGAATTACTTGCCAAACAAATTGATGCACCATTGCTTGGACAAATTCCTTATATCGGCCACCCAGAAAACAGAGATTTGACACAATATATCGAAAATCCAACACCGATATTAGACTATTTCAAAGCCTAAAAAAAAAGCCCCTAATCAGGGGCTACTCGGAAAGCAAATTTATAAATAGGTTGTTAAAACAACACTTATATTTGTTAGGCTTAGAGTACGAAAGTTTCACACAATTTTCAAACTTATTTTTTGATTCCAAGGAACTTCTTTTCGATTTTGTGATCTGCTTCAAACTTTTAGCCAAACAATATAAAAATTATAACCGGCGTGCTTGCCAGAACGTTTTAGTCCAATATGGAGAATCCATATCAGAATAAATCACCCCGCCTTTGGTTGAAGCATGTAAAAACTGTCCATTTTTAACATAGACCCCCACATGCTTACCATTTGGGCCTCTTCCTGTATTAAAGAAGACTAAATCGCCCGTTCTTAATTCGCTTTTACTAATTTTCGTTCCTTCTTTTGCTTGATCAACCGTCATTCTCGGCAAATCAATGCCAAATAGATCTCTGAAAGTAATTTGCATAAATCCAGAACAATCTACGCCACTCTTTGAATTTCCACCAATGCGGTAACGAGTACCTTGCCATTCTTGCTGATGTTCACTTAAATTGGCAATCACCATAATTTGATCATCTAAATTTGAGATCACGCGATTGGTTTTAAAGATACCGGCTTTAGCTTTAATAGGGCCTTTCACGTTTTGATCACTGTTTGATGAACAAGCGGTCAAAATTACTGAAAAAGTTGCCAATGCCAATACTTTCAAGGATGAACGATAATTCATAACATACCCTCTTAGTCATTCTTCCGTATTGCTACGGAAGAATCTACTTAATCTTTTGCTTTAAATGCACTGACCCGTTCTCGCATTTTAGGGCTCGCTTTAAAAGTGACAACACGGCGCGCAGAAATCGAAACTTCTTCACCAGTTTTAGGATTCCTCCCAGGGCGTGCTTTTTTCTCACGCAGTTGGAAATTACCAAAACCAGATAATTTTACCTCTTTACCAGAGGCTAATGCGTTACGGATTTCATTAAAAAATTGTTCGACAAAGTCTTTTGCTTGCGCTTTATCAAAGCCTTTTGCCACTAATGCTTCCGCTAATTCCACTTTTGTTAATGCCATAAAATATCCTTTTTCGGGTCAACCCATTTATTAGTCACGAAGCACTGCATTAAAGCGCTCTGCTAGCGCAGATAATACTGCTTGCATCACCGCATTAATTTCGTCTTCTTCTAACGTTTTTTCCGCATCTTGAATAGTTAAACTAATAGCTAAACTTTTCTTACCCTCAGCAAGATTTGCACCTTGATAAACATCGAATAAGTTAACCGCAATAAGTTTTTCACCACCAGCTTGACGGCACACATTTAATACATCGCCTGCAGCAACGTTGTTATCTACCACAACCGCAATATCACGGTTATTGGCAGGGAATTTAGAAATCTCTTTCGCTGCAGGGATAGGACGTTCTGAAATAGCTTGCGCTAAAATTTCAAATACAACCGGTTTACCTTTAATTCCTAATTTTTGTACGATGCTTGGGTGCACAGTGCCGATAAATCCAATTTCCTGACCATCTAACATAATTGCCGCAGATTGTCCCGGATGCAATGCAGGGAAGCTTTTCGCCACAAATTGTAAATCATGACGTACGGATGTTAATGACAGAATGCGCTCTAAATCCCCTTTTAAGTCAAAGAAATCAACTGCTTCTGCTTTGCTTTCCCAATAGGTTGAACGTTTATCACCTACAATCGCGGCTGCAAACACAGGCTCTTGACGCACACCTGATTCAGCATTGGCATCAGGAATAAAACGTAATCCCGTTTCAAAAATACGAACTCGCGGTTGTTGGCGATTTTGGTTATAGACGATCGTTTCCAATAACCCCGTTAATAATGAAACGCGCATTGCAGACATTTCACTGGAAATCGGGTTAGGTAAAACTAACGCTTCCTGTTCTGGATGTAATAACTGTTGGATTTTCGGATCTACAAAGCTATAAGTAATGACTTCTTGATAATCGCTATCCACTAATGCTGTACGCACACGGATTGCTTCCAATAATTTTTCAGGCATTCCTTTCATTTCAAGGTGTGCTAATGGTGAATGATTTGGAATGCTGTTATAACCGTAAATACGCGCAACTTCTTCAATTAAATCTTCTTCAATTTCAATATCAAAACGCCAGCTTGGTGCAACTGCCGTCCAAGTGTCATTTTCAAAACGAACATTTAAGCCTAAACGAGTAAGAATATCTGTCACAACATGATCTTCAATGTGATGACCAATTACCGCATCTAATTTAGCTCTTCTAAGCGTGACGTTATTACGTTTTGGTAAATGCGCTTCGCTTACTGCCTCAACGATTTCACCCGCTTCACCGCCACAAATTTCTAGCAATAGTGCTGTTGCACGCTCCATTGCACGACGAGTTAATTCAGGATCTACACCACGTTCAAAACGGTGTGAAGCATCTGTATGTAAGCCATATTGACGAGCACGACCTGTAATCGCTAATGGTGCAAAGAATGCGGCTTCTAATACAACATCTTTGGTTTCTTGGCTCACACCGCTTGCTTGGCCACCAAAGATACCTGCCATAGCTAATGCACCTTTATCATCTGCAATAACTAATGTATTTGGTTGTAATTTAGCTGTTGTACCGTCTAATAATACTAATTCTTCGTCAGCTTTTGCCATACGAACTTGTATTGCGCCATCAACTTTAGCGGCATCAAAAGCATGCATCGGTTGACCTAACTCAAGTAAGCTTAAGTTAGTAATATCTACGATTGGATCAATAGAACGAATGCCACAACGACGTAATTTTTCTTGCAACCATAAAGGAGATGCTGCTTTCACGTTTACATTTTTCACTACGCGCGCTAAATAGCGAGGGCAAGCTTCTGGTGCTTCTAATTTCACCGCTACTTTATCTGTAATAGTTGCTGCTACAGTTTGAACCTCAGGCGCAACAACTTCTGCACGGTTAATCACCCCCACTTCGCGAGCAATACCGGCAATGCTTAAACAATCTGCACGGTTTGGGGTTAAACTAATTTCAATTGCAACATCATCTAAATTCAGATATTCACGAAAATCTTTACCAATAGGCGCATCTGCAGGTAATTCAATAATACCACTATGATCTTCTCTGATGCCTAGTTCAGAAAATGAACAAAGCATCCCTTCTGACGGCTGACCACGTAATTTAGTTTTCTTAATTTTGAAATCGCCCGGTAAAACTGCTCCTTCAGTCGCACAAGCCACTTTTAAACCTTGGCGACAATTTGGTGCGCCACATACGATATCTAATAAACGATCTCCGCCTACGTTAACTTTGGTTACACGTAATTTATCTGCATCTGGGTGCTGCGCACATTCCACCACTTCACCTACAACCACACCAGTAAATGCGCCTGCAACATGTTCTACGCCATCCACTTCTAGACCTAGCATAGTAATTTGGTCGCATAACTGCTCCGTGGAAATTGCAGGATTTACCCACTCACGTAGCCAAGATTCATTAAATTTCATTTTATATCCTTTCCAATTTTGTAAAATTCTTGCGGAATTTAACCGCTTGTACACTATTTTGCATCGTTATCAAATCTCCCCTAATCCCTCTTTGAAAAAGAGGGCTGGGGGAGATTTTGAGCAAAGCAAATTATTTAAACTGTTTTAAGAAACGTAAGTCATTTTCGAAGAATGAACGTAAATCAGTTACGTTATAGCGCAACATAGTTAAACGTTCAACGCCCATGCCTACCGCGAAACCGCTGTATTCTTCAGGATCAATACCAACATTACGCAATACATTCGGATGCACCATACCACAGCCTAATACTTCTAACCATTTACCGTTAGAACGCATAACATCTACCTCAGCAGAAGGCTCTGTAAATGGGAAGAATGAAGGACGGAAACGTACTTGTAAGTCTTCTTCAAAAAATGCTTTTAAGAAGTCATGAATCAAGCCTTTTAATTCAGTAAAGTTAGCTTTTTTATCTACATAAAGCAGCTCAATTTGATGGAACATTGGCGTATGCGTTTGGTCGTAGTCGTTACGATACACACGACCCGGCGCTACAATACGTAAAGGCGGTTGAACTTTCTCCATCGTACGAATTTGCACACCTGAAGTTTGGGTACGTAATAAACGCTGAGCATCAAACCAGAAAGTATCATGATCTGCACGTGCTGGGTGATGAGCCGGAATATTTAACGCATCAAAGTTATAATAATCTGTTTCAATTTCAGGGCCGTTTGCAACAGTAAATCCTAATTCAGAAAAGAATTTCACCACACGTTCAATCGTAATAGAAACTGGGTGTAATCCACCTAATTCTGTTTTACGACCCGGTAAAGAAACATCAATACGCTCATTTGCTAATTTTGCATTTAACTCTGCTGATTCTAATGCTTCTTTTTTCGCATTTAATGCATTTTGCGCAATTTGTTTAGCATCATTGATTTTTTGTCCTACTGCTGGACGCTCTTCTGCTGGCACATCACGCAACCCTTGCATTAACGCAGTAAAATGCCCTTTCTTACCAAAATATTCTACTTTTAATGCCTCTAATGCCGCCAAATCTCCCGCTGCATTTACTGCCTCAACAGCCTGTGCGACTAAACTTTCTAAGTTTTGCATTCTATCCTCTAAATTTATCGATGAAAAATTGTTGAAATAATAATACTTTGAAGGCAGAAAGTAAACGCAAAGATAGGCTAAGACGTTGATTTCTCTTCTTAAATCAAGGCTCTCACAAGCGGTCAAATTTCTAGAAATTTTTGCAAATTATGCAAGGAATTGAACTGACTGTAAATTCTCTAAATAGAACAGAAATAATGATTCAAATTCTTTAATTGCAATGAAAAATAAATTGGTATAAAATTTTATACACTATGAAAACACAAAACAATCGAAAACCTATTCATTGGGTTGGTAGCACATTAGAAGATGTTAAACAGTTCCCTGATAACATCAAAAGGGAAATTGGTTTTGACCTTGATTTAGTGCAACAAGGACTTCTGCCTCGAGATTACAAAGCGATGAAAAATCTAGGTTCTGGTATTATAGAAATTCGCGTAAGAGATATCTCGGGTGCTTTCCGCTTGGTTTATGTTGCAAAGTTTGAAGATGCCATTTATTGCCTACATGGTTTTCAAAAGAAAACACAGAAAACCTCCCCAAAAGATTTAGCCATTATTAAAGCTCGCTATGCGGCTATTAAGGAGTTACAAAATGGAAAAAATTGATACAACCATTCGCTACACAACCGAAGCTAATGGCAATGTTTTTGCTGATTTAGGATTTGAAACACAAGAAGCTACTGCGCTTAAACAAGCAAGCCAACAATTAATTGAAAACAAATTAATGTTAATGAATGCAATGTCTGATTGGATTAAACAAAATCATTTAAAACAAGCAGAAGCAGCAACTATTCTAGGAGTAAGTCGTCCTCGAGTTTCTGATATGATGAATTTTAAAACGGAAAAATTTACGCTTGATGCACTGGTTTCTTTTATTTCAAAAACAGGGCGAAGCGTGCAAATTTCATTAAATTAACTATAAATCAAATCGCTTATAAATCTTAAAAAGCCCACAAACCATCATTTCATCTAGTTGTGGGCTACTTTTATTGTTGAACGTAAGGATAATACGGTTTTCCCCAACTTGGCTCCGCATCATTGCGCAACATAATTTTTACCATTGCTGGTACAAATAACGAAAGCAATGCACACGCATCTTCTAACTGTTTACGGTTTGCGCTGCTTTCATAAGTTGAACCACCGTGTATTAGCTGGTTTCTCAGTGTATATAGATGACTAAACACCACTTCCAACACATCCGCCGTTTTCTGTCCTTCAAAAGCAAAATTAGCTTTTTTCTTTGCAGCAGCAAACTTTGTTTTCCACTCTTTCCCCGCTAACAAATCGTTATGTGCATCCCAAAATGGTTGGAATGTATAAGGCGTATCTAACAATGCTCTTACCGCGCCAGGGAATTCGTCCCAAATAATCCCATAAAGCAAACGTTCTGAATCCAACTCACAAATCCGAACAATAAATTGATGAAACACTCTACGCTCTATTTCTTCTTTGCTTAATTCATCAGCATACGCCGCATTAAACGCAATCCAAAGCGCAATAAATTTAAAATCTAAATTTTCTTCTTTATCTGCTTTTTTTAACCAACTTAACGTACGGTGCATTTTTAATCGGAAATTCTCGTTAAAATTACTACGATTTTCTTTGTAGTAAGCGGTCAAATTTTCGAGTTGTTCTGTTAGTGACATAGTAGATCCCAATATAATCAAATACAGTCATTATGTTATAGACTGGAAAAATTGTAAATTACAAAAGAAAACAAACTGTATTTATCAACTAATCAAATAAATCTATCAGAATTAGTTGAACGCTACAAAATTATTATAAATGAATAAGCCAATCGGAAACTTTGTAAATAAAACACTATAATTTAATGTTATTTACATGTCTAAAAAATCCCCCATACACTTTTAGAGATTACTTCAGATAATTTATCATTCACTTCATCTTCTTTAGAACTATGTACTTCAGATTCTTTTAGATTATTTTCATCAAACTCAAACCCTTCACTTCAATATCATCTATATTGATATTCGGTCTTTTAATTTGAGAAACCTTACCAAAAATTTGATTAATGACATTAGTAAAATTCGTCATTAATTTTTCCAATGTTTCCAAATGTTTTTCCTCTGTCTTCGTATTAAATGATGCCGCAACGATCTCAAGTTGGTCATAAACTTTATGTTGACCCCTTTTAAAATTTGCTTCATTTAAATCAAAGGCGATATTATCCAAGGCTTTCTCAATAGCTTTACGTTGCTTAATATCTTTCTTAATCGCAAATTGATAATCGCGTTCTACCTCATAAAGTTTACGCAAAATTTCATCTTGTCTATTTGAGGATTTATTCATTGAATTTAAAAATCCAAAAATATCCTTTTTACCTTTTCCTTTATAATAAAGTAATCCTTTACCTTCTAAAGAGTCATAAGCTGAAATACCGATATATGCTATTTTCTCTCGTTCCAATATTTTACTAAACTCTTCAATAATTTTAACTATATCAGCTTCAGGTTTTACATCAGCTTTATTTAGCACAAAATAGACTGGTTTCTTGCTTTTCCCAAGCACATTTTTCAAAAATTGAATATCTGTGCGTGGAAGTGTGCCATTTACATCGGCACCTACCACCCAAATTAAAGCTTCGGCATTTGATACAAATTCTTTCGCCACATCCATATCTTCTGCTGTGTGAGAACCCGTCGGGTTATACCCAGGTGTATCCACAAAACAAATGTGTTCATAAGTTAATTCTGTCGTTAAAAACATATAAGGCATAATACTTTTAAGTGGGAAATTAAACGAACGCATAAATTGATGGCTTAGTTTTTGCGTTAAATCAGGATCAATTTTTAATAAATCAACCGCTGCCCCATTATTATTAATGCCAATTAAGCTATTTTTAACTTCTGTTTGATTTTTATTTTTTTGATTAACCACATAAGTCGGAATTGCCGTTGTCGGCTCGATGGAGCGAGGAAGTTTTAAGTCAGGATTCTTAAAAAAGCTACTAATAAACTCTGATTTCCCAGCACTAAATCCGCCACCTACAGCAATAGCTCGAGCTGAATAGAATGACGGCAAACCACTTATCATTGCTAACTCTTTTTCGATTTCTTGCAATTTTAGCAATGCACCTGCTTCATTTTGCAAAGAAGATTCTTCTGACGCAAAAGGTAAAAATTCATTATAAAAGATTTGGCGAAAACTACTTAAATGCTCATTTTCATTTTTAGCGGAAATTAATGCACCAACTAAGTTTTCACGTAATTTTGTAACCGTTCTTTCTTTCTTAACATTTTCTAATAATGTTTTATGTTTTTGAGTCAGAGCGTTATGCTCGGTAGATAGATCCGCGAAGTTTTCTTCTACTTCTCGCAAGGCATTTTTCTTTTTGCTTAAATCTGCCTGAAGATCATCAATTTCTTCGCTGAGATCTTCAATTTCATCTTCCTTACGTTTTAAATTACGTTTTACACTTGCTAAAGCTTCAGTTTGTTGAGCTAAGTTATTTTCAACATTTCCTTTTTCAGCCTCAAGAGCGGTGATGTTTTCTTCTACTTTTGTAAGTTGCTCTGTAAGGGCATTCACTACGTTACCTTTACTAAATAAATACCCAATACGAGATGTTTGCTCAATATTTTCTGCTATCTTTTTTAACTCATTACGCATTTGGCACCTCTTTTTGCAATACAGCTAAATCTTTTTGCATTCTTTTATAACGAGCGATAGATTCTTCTCTGTTTTCAATTTCGTGAATTAAATTTGAGATTTGTTGTTCTAATGAATCTAAAATACCTTTTGCTACGTCAACATTTTGTAAACTTGCAATGCCGCTTTCTACATATTTTCTAATATCAGAGCGAATAGCTGGTTTAAGTTGTTGGTACATATAATTCGATGCGGATTCATTAAAACGTCTTGCATCATAATCCTTTAATCTTCCTGATTTATTAATTTCGCTAGGCAGTTGATCTTTTACATCAAAATCTATAATTTTAATTTTCCTAAAAACAGCCTGAATTGTATCATTAATCTGACGGCGATTAAGTCTTTCGCTATTAGGATAATTCTGATTCACTTCTCTAATGCCAGACAAAATAGCTCTAACCACATCATCTTCCCAAGAAGTTTTATATTTTCTTGCGGTGCTTTTTAATTTTGTCGAAATCCCGTCCCTAAATTCAAGAATAAAATCACGCACAGCACCAGCATTAATCACATCTTCTCTAACAGTTCTTGTTTCATTTCGATACCGATTCCCAAAAAATCCCCATAAATTGGTAAAGCTATTATCTTTCACTCTATAATCTTCCGTGTAGCTATTTTCAGTAATCTTATTTGTTTCTGAAAATGTTTTTGTTTCACGATCTAATACAGTAATTAAAGGTTCATCAACGGCATCAAACTGAGATATGGCTCTAGAATATTCTATATCAATAACCGATTTCATTTCAGCTTTTTGTTCTTTAAAACTTTCTAATCGATTTTTTTCTTCTTCAGCATCAGCTCCTGAAATTTTATCAATACGCTCATCAATATAATTCTCGACGACATTCATAAATTCTTTATAGGCATTAATTTTGCTAGAAATTAATGATTGACGTTTTTCTGATTGAATTTGCTCTTTGCGAGCCTGAACATCAACAAGAATTTGTTTAATACGTTTGATATTACTTAATTCTTCTAATGCCATTTTTGCTGTTGTGTCATCACTAAAAAAATCACGATAATGTTTCTTAAATTGCAACCAAACGTGTTGCGTGTTTTCATCCCATTGTGATTGCTGGGTAAAGTTTTGTAACATCGTGTAAGCGACACTAGATGTACAAATTACCCTATGTTTTTTATATAACTCAAGGACTTTTTTCATCATTTCATCTTGATTATCTGCAAAAACACTGTGTGCTTGAGCATTTAATGTATCAGTGACTTTAGCAATAACTTTTCTTGGATCGCTTTCCTCTCCTTTTGCGCTGCCAAATAATTGATTATCTGCTTGGCTGGCAATGATATAAGCTTCCTGAATACCATTTTTAGTGGTAACACGCCCCATTAATTCCATATCTTCAGAACTTAAAAACTGTCCTGAAGGAGAAACAACTAATACAACATCACATTGCGATAAAAATGAATTGGTTCGTTCTTCGCGAGACTGAACTGGATCGTTTACCCCCGGAGTATCGACAATCTCTAAGCCTTTTAATCCTTCTTCAGGGATATAAAGTTTTACCGATTTAGTGAACGGCATATATTGACCGTCTGAACCTACATAATCATTTAATTTTCCCATTAAATCTTCTGTGCTTTGAGCATTAATTTCAGAATGTGCTTTTAGTTCTGAAAGTTTTACTTTGGCGTGTTTAATGCGTTGGTGCTGATCATATGCAGAAGATAATTCGATTGATTTTTCTACCTCGCTACGAGCATACTCTTCAGCCAGCTGTTTTATTTCACCCTCAGTCATAATTTCAGATTGGCGATGTTCTTTTTTTAACAATTCATTTTCTTCGGTTAATTCAGCAAGACGAGCTTTTTTTGCTGTTTCAAAATTTTGCTCATAACGACGGCTATTTTCAGCGATTTGGTCTAAATCAGCTTGATCATAAAATTCCACTTCTGCACGTACATTTTCGCTGTATTCCATACGAGTAAGTGCTGCTGTCATTGGCGTTGCAGCCTTAGGAAGAATATCTTTCCCATTAAAGATTAAAGCATTTAATAATGAGCTTTTTCCTGCTTTCACACGCCCAATAATTCCCACTCGTAATAGACGATCCACATTATTTACTGCATCAAGAGCTTCCTGTAAGTTTTTGGTATCCCCAATGTCATTCGCTTCTTTTGCATTTTGAATAGTTACTTCTTTGTCTAAATCTTTAGATTGTAGAAAAGTAAAAATTTTGTCGTTAAATTCAATAAGTTGATTAGAAATATTTTGAGTCATAATAATTTACCTATAAAACTATTAGTAGGACGGACTTTAGTCCGCCCTATACTTTGGATTACGCAAAAAGCACTGGTTTAGCTAAATCTGCTAATTGCTGTTTAACCGTTTCAAGCTGTGTAATACGAGCATTAATTTCTTCTGCCTTTGCTTCTTTTTCCAAAACTGCTTGGCTCACTTCTGCCTGTTTTTGTGCAAGTTCCGCTTCAAATTGTTCAGCAACTTGTTGAATAAGTTGAGCAACATTTTGCTTAAAGAGCGGTGGTAATTCTTGACGAATTTTGTCTTTAATTTGCGGGATAATGTCCATCAATAATTGGCGTTCTACTGCAGAACGCTGTTCTTGTTGCTGACGACGTAGTTGTTCTTCTTTTGATTCTTGAGTAAAGAAACCTAAGATCTCTGGTAAGAAGATAAGGGCAACTTCCACTACAGGTGAGACGATTGACGTAGTAATTCCAATAATAGAAGCGATGGTACGATAAACATTGTTCGGGGCATTTTCACTCAATACTCTAGCATTTTTAGCTAAAACTTTTAAGCCTGACTGAGCACCTTGTAGTAATCGCTCTGAATTTTGAGCAATACGATCAATAAATGAATTATCAATTTGGAAATTTTGTGGAGCAGTAATAAAGCTATTTTGCAATTCAAATCGAAAACCTGAAATTACGTCGCTACTAATATCTTGCATTCTTGATTTAACTTCAGTTAATAAATTACTTTGCACACAATCAGCAAGTAAACGCTGAAATTCAGTCTGATTGTTAAGTGCAAGTGAAATAAGGTTTTCACGCTGCATCATTATTGACTGCCCTACACTATCTGCGATGCTATCAATCCCATTATTCGAATATCGACTTTCTACGTCTTCAATCGCTTTTTCTTTTTTAGCTTGTAATTTTGCAGTACCATCTTGTAATGCCCGTATGGCTGTTTCACTTTCTTCCTTACTTGTCATTAATGTTGCGATAGTTAATCGTAAACTTTCTTCATTACGGAAATAATTATCTTGTAAATCATCAATAAATAATGATTTAAATAATTCTTCAGGCTGAATGGCAGTTAAAATTTGTTTAAGATTTGCACCGCCATTATCATCTAATAAAACAACATCTTGATTAAAACGATATTGCGTTTTTAATTGTGTTTGCATCGCTTGTTGCACTTGTTTTACATCTGAGGGAGAGCGTAAATTCGTTTTACTCAAGCAGAATGCAAAACCTTTACCAAATAAGCGTAAATTTTTAATTTCTTGGTGCATTGTGCGTGTAATTGTGCCATCTTCAATGCTAGTTAAGAAAATAAAATAGGTACCACGATTAAGATATTCCAAAATCGCCTGACGGTGATTTCCAATAGGGGCATCAAACCCTGGCATATCGACTAATACAAGCGGTTGAATTTCGGCAAGGTTTTGATTATTTAAGAAAAGACGAAGAAATTTAAAATTCTGAGCATTATCTTTAATTTCACCTAATTGGGAAATTTCATAACGAATAATATTTCCATCGGCTTGTACTGCCTCAATGTAGTCTGTTGAGCTATAACGTAACTCTGTTGCTAAAGCCGTTTCAGGTGTAATTGCAGTTGGAAGTAAATCACTACCTAAAAAAGAGTTGATCAGCGTACTTTTACCTGCACTAAACCCGCCAACAACAGGAACAATAAGCTCAGCTAGTTCAATACGTTGAGTAAGGTTTTCTAAACCATTATCTGCAAGTTCAATAGATGTTGTTAACTGTTTTACTTGACCTAAATAAGATAATAATTTTTCTTGGTTAGAAATTAAATTTTTATTCATCATAGTAATATTCCTTATATTAAATTAAAATTATTGACATAAAATATATTTCTGAAGATTAGAAATCATTCGTTCTTGTAAATTATTTGGGCTGACGATAGTTAAAAATGGAATCCAATATTGCACCAAGGGAATAATTTCTAACTCGTGAATATTTTTGCAAGAGAGCAGAAGCTCGCCATTTTCTAATTTGCGAATAGTTTCCTGGTTTGGTAGTAAATTACGCCGAGTGAAATAATGGGCAACTGAAGCATCTACTTTAATTACCACTTCACTTAGTTGATTACCGTGCGAAATGCTGTCGTTATTTTTAATTTCTGCTAGAAATTGTTGATTAGGTTCAAACGTTTCATTTAACACTCTTAGCATACTCATTTGTGTAAAGCAGAATGTTTTTTTCCTATCTTCTTCTATGCCAATTAAATACCAAACACCATTTTTGTTAATTAAACTGTATGGGGCAATTTTGTAAAATTTTCCTTCTTTTTGACCGCTTTTAGTGTAGTTAAAATCAACCAATCGATATTCGTTAATGGCTTTTTGGAGTAAATCAAACTCTTTTTTGAGATGTTTAATTTCTTCATACTGAAAACCTTTTACTTGCACGCTTTCAGTGAGTTTTTCCTGATAAAACGCTCTATCTAATTTAGGAAAAAGATTCGATACACTTGCAAAAGTGGCAAATCGTTGAATATCTTCTTCGGTTAATACGCCTAGTTTTTGTAAATTGAGTTTGTAATAGCGTGGGCCTTGCTCTTCCCACTCTAAAAAATAAAGTCTTTCATTAAAATCACGCTGGATCGTGCGTAAATTTACGCCGAAATGCGCAGCAAGCACTTGGGTATCTAATCGTTTGCCTTGATTAAGCTGATAAAGTATCTCGCTAAATCGTTGGGCAAGCTGGGTATTTTTGCTCATTTTTTCGGTTTCTGTATTTAAATGACATTATAATAAATACCATCTGACAGGTTGTGTCGTAGCAATTTAAAAAAGGAAATTTTAATTTCTAACGAATGAAGAAACGCCATTTAATCCACATTCATAGGGAACGTAAATTAAATGGCGTTTTAATTTGAGGGTAAAGTACCAATTGATTGATTGATTGATTGATTGATTGATTTCATTATGTGATCCATGTTCATTCTATAACAATAAACTGGTCGGATTTTATCAGTTTTATATAGTTGTTCAAGTCCTAAAATCATTACAAGCGGTCTCATTTTTTAAGTTTTTTACAAATTTTGACTTAAGGTGTATGATTCGTTCATTGATATTTCATTTGTGAGGAAATTATGTCAACCGAGAAACAACAAGTTTTAGAGGCTTTTCATTTTCGTAGTGCTTGTCGATATTACGATGCGAATAAAAAAATTAGCCGTGAAGATATGGAATATATCTTAGAGTTAGGGCGACTTTCGCCAAGTTCTGTGGGTTCTGAACCTTGGCAATTTTTAGTGCTACAAAATGAAGCACTTCGTGAAAAAATTGCGCCTGTAACTTGGGGAATCAAGCATCCAATGAATGAAATGAGTCATTTAGTGGTGCTTTTAGCCAAGAAAAATGCGCGTTATGATAGTGTTTTTTTTCGCAATTCGCTTGAACGTCGTGGTTTAACACCGGAGCAAATTGAAGCAACTTTAAGTCGCTACAAAACTTTCCAAACCGAAGATATTCAAATCACTGATAGTGAAAGAACCTTATTTGATTGGAGCTGTAAACAAACTTATATTGCCCTAGCGAATATGATGACTGGTGCAGCCATGATTGGAATCGATTCCTGCCCAATTGAAGGTTTTCATTATGAATCCGTTAATCGTATTTTAAGCGAAGCGGGTTTATTTGATGCCAATGAATGGGGCGTTTCTTGTATGGTAACGTTCGGTTATCGTTCTAAAGAAATTAAGAAGAAATATCGCAAACCGGCTGATGAAGTGATTAAGTGGATTGAGTAAACACAATAAGACCGCCTACAAGCGGTCTTATTTTTTGATTAACATGCAAATTTCATCTTCATCATTTTGCACATCAACTATTTGATATTGCTCGGCTTCACAAAGTAAGCGAATATCCTCTAACTGGCTAGTATGATTTAAGCGAATCTTTAGGCTATCGCCACTAGCGAGCTTTATCAATGCCTTTTGGGTCATCAATAAAGGTAACGGGCAAAGATATGTCCGTAAATCAAGTTCATATTCCATTATAGTTTGCGACGTGCCGCCATAATTTTGCCCATTTCAGATAAAGTTTCTGAATCTAAGCATTCTCTGCCCATTTCAAATAATGGCTCTTCAATCGCAATATGCACATCATAACCTGCAATAAACTGTTGAATTAGCGTTTCATCAATCTTATCTTGCTTACCTGCTAATAAATCTTCTAATGCTTGTGCTAATAATGCCCAGTTATGATGTAATGTGTGATGTTGTTTTTCAAGCTCATCAATCGCTGTTTGTGCTTCAGGTTTTTTACTTGCCAAAATAGGGAAAAAATCCTGTTCTTCATCTTCATGATGAAGTGGTGCTGAGCGATTAAAATAATTTAGAATTTGCTGAACATCGTTTTTTACTGCTTGATTCACGCCATTTTCTGCTAAATATGCTGGCAAAATTTGTAACTGTTTGCAAAAGCGCTTTACTTTGCTATGACAAGCATAAAGCATTTCAATGGGTTCTGCCCAAGTTGCAAATTGTTGAGGTTGAAGCTGTTGCATAGTTTCTCCTTTATAAAATAGGCGCACTGAATGCGCCTGATTTTCTGTTATGCTTTTTGCATTGGCGGCACTTCTTTACCAATTTTGGCATAGAATTCCACAACAAAGTCATCAAAACGATCTTCTTCGATTGCTTGGCGAATTTGTGCCATTAAACGTTGATAATAACGTAAGTTGTGAATGGTATTAAGTCTTGCACCTAAAATTTCACCACATTTATCTAAATGATATAAATAAGCTTTGGTGTAGTTTTTACAAGTATAACAATCACATTCTGGATCTAATGTACTGGTGTCATTTTTATATTTCGCATTACGGATTTTCACCACACCATCGCTAACAAATAAATGACCGTTACGCGCATTACGCGTCGGCATTACACAGTCAAACATATCAATACCACGGCGCACACCTTCAACTAAATCTTCTGGTTTGCCCACCCCCATTAAGTAACGGGGTTTATCTTGTGGCAATAACGGCGTAGTAAATTCTAAAATGCGGTGCATTTCTTCTTTCGGTTCGCCTACGGCTAAGCCACCAACCGCATAGCCATCAAAACCAATATTGACTAAGCCTTCTACTGAAACTTTACGTAATTCTTCAAAGGTTCCGCCTTGAACAATACCAAATAATGCTCTTGGATTTTCCAATTCATCAAAGCGATCACGGCTACGTTTTGCCCAACGAAGTGACATTTCCATCGATTTTTTCGCATAATCAAAAGTCGCCGGATATGGTGTACATTCATCGAAAATCATTACGATATCAGAACCTAAATCGTATTGAATTTCCATAGATTTCTCTGGCGAAAGGAAGATCTTCTCACCACTGATTGGGTTTTGGAACGTCACACCTTCTTCTTTAATTTTGCGTAATTTACCCAAACTAAATACTTGGAAGCCACCACTATCGGTTAAAATCGGACCATGCCATTGCATAAAATCATGCAAGTCACCGTGCATTTTCATCACTTCTTGCCCTGGTCTAAGCCACAAATGGAAGGTATTACCTAATAAAATTTGAGCACCTGTTGCAGCCACCTCTTCAGGTGTCATTCCTTTAACGGTGCCGTAAGTTCCCACAGGCATAAATGCAGGGGTTTCTACTACATATTCGCCCTTTGGACGAGAAAAAATTAAACGACCACGGCGCGCATTGCCATTGGTTTTCTTAAGTTCATACTTCATAAAATCCTCTTATAGATAAACAGTCTATATACAAGCGGTCAAATTCCGCCAAAATGTTGCAATGTTGCAAAATAGCAATGCATTAGAAGTTAATACCAGAACCAAGGCCTACACCGACGCCAACGCCATTAGAGCCGCCACCAGCACTAATACCACCGCCGAAAGAACAGGCTGAAACGCTCAGCATCACAACTAATGCTAATAAGATTTTTTTCATTTATTATTTCCTTTCACAGAACTAAATTGCTATATTAGCTATCAAAAGCACAACATTTTACAGATTTTTTTGATTGAACACTAACTGAAAGAGGCTTTTCATGAAACTTTTACATAAATTGACCGCCGTCTCATTAACGGTAGGTTTTGCCTCAATGGTTTTTGCCAGTCCATTAAGCATTAGTGAACAAGAAATTAACCATTATTTGCATAATCACTTGGCAGAAAAAGTGCCATTACAAAATAATGTTGGCGTGCCGGGTTTATTTGAACTTGACTATAATTTACACGATCTGATTACTCGCATTGGGCGAACTGATGAAAAGAAAGTGGAAATCCAAGGCATTGTAGACGGCATTTTAACGGCTAAAGGCAAAAAACATAATGCGCAGGTTAAACTAAATTTAGATACCAAACCTTATTATGATGCCGAAAAAGGCGCATTGTTTTTACAAGATGTTCGTTTGTTAAGTTGGTCTGCTACGCCAGAAAAATATCAGGAAAAATTAGCGATGTTTATGCCTGTGTTAATGGATGGATTAACGGAAGTGCTAAACAGCACGCCAGTTTACACGCTGGATGAAACGAAAAGTAAAGAAGCGTTAGTGAAAAAATTTGGAAAAGCGATCATCGTGGAAAAAGGCGAATTACGACTAGAAACATCTGTGTTTTAAGCCTCTTTTACAAGCGGTGGAATTTGCAATCTTTTTTGCAAATACCACCGTTCTTTATTCCAACGAATATACCATGGAGATATTATGTTAGATATTGCACAACTATTCGCCAATAATCACGCTTGGGCAACCAAGATGAAAGATGAACAGTCAAATTATTTTAAAGAACTTGCTGAGCACCAAAAACCGACCTACCTTTGGATTGGCTGTTCAGATAGTCGTGTTCCAGCAGAAAAACTGACTGGATTAGGCCCAGGTGAACTATTTGTTCACCGTAATGTAGCCAATCTTGTGATCCATACTGATCTTAACTGTTTGTCTGTTGTTCAATATGCGGTGGACGTGTTAGACATTAAGCACATCATCATCTGTGGCCACACTAATTGCGGTGGCATTAAAGCCGCAATGGGAACCGTAGAAGATTATGGACTTATCAGTAACTGGTTATTACATATTCGCGATCTTTGGTTTAAGCACAGCCATCTACTTGGCAAACTTTCTTCGGAACAACGCGCTGATATGCTGACCCGCTTAAACGTGGCAGAACAAGTATATAATCTTGGTCGCTCATCGATTGTTAAAGCAGCTTGGGAGCGTGGAAAATCACTCTCTATTCATGGATGGGTTTATGATGTGCAAGATGGTTTCTTAAACGATCAGGGCGTAATCGCAACCAGCCGTGAAACATTAGAAATTACTTATCGTAATGCAATTGCCAAACTAACAACAGAAATCGATGCTCTTGTTGAACAAAATGCACAAGAAAAAGCAGAATTAGTGGAAGCTGAACGCATTACTCAAGGATTAGAAACTTTTGTTGATTAACTTCTAACCAAACTTGAGCTTTTCTTTATAAAAAGTGTGATCTGAATCACACTTTTTATATTTTTTATCCTCTCTCCTTAAAAAATTAAATTCTGTTCATTTTATAAAATCCCGATAATTTATCTAAAAACGGCATTCTTACTCATTTTAATTTTATTTAATTCTGATTTTTCTATTTATTTGAAATTAAATATTGGAAAACACCATTTTTAGGTATCTAGACAATCTTTTTCATTTTTTGCAGAATGCATTCACCAACACTGCTAATTCAAAAGCAGGATTATCAAACACAACATCTCTGGAGTATTCAATGAAAAAACTTTCTGGTGCAGAAATGGTCGTACAATCGCTTAAAGACGAAGGCGTAGAATACGTTTTCGGCTATCCAGGCGGTGCAGTATTAGATATCTATGATGCGATTCATACGCTAGATAACATTAACCACGTTTTAGTTCGCCATGAACAAGCCGCCATCCATATGGCTGATGGCTATGCCCGTTCAACTGGTAAAGTTGGTTGCGCATTAGTAACATCTGGCCCTGGTGCAACCAATGCAATTACAGGTATCGCTACGGCTTATGCGGACTCCATCCCATTAGTTATTTTAACAGGACAAGTACCTTCAAATTTAATTGGTACAGATGCTTTCCAAGAGTGCGATATGTTAGGTATTTCTCGCCCTGTGGTAAAACACAGCTTTATGATTAAAGATCCGCAAGAGATTCCAAACATCATCAAAAAAGCATTCTATATTGCTTCAACCGGACGCCCTGGTCCTGTGTTAATTGATATTCCAAAAGATATGGTTAACCCAGCGAATAAATTCACTTACGAATATCCTAAATCAGTTTCCCTTCGCTCTTACAACCCAACGGTTCAAGGGCATAAAGGTCAAATTAAAAAAGCATTAAAAGCATTATTAGTCGCGAAGAAACCAGTGCTTTATGTCGGTGGTGGGGTAATTTCTGCAAATTGTGCTGCAGAATTAACTGATTTTGCAAAAAAACTCAATTTACCAGTAACCAGTTCATTGATGGGTTTAGGTGCATTCCCAGCTTCTGACAACCAATTCTTAGGTATGCTTGGCATGCATGGTACTTATGAAGCGAATAATGCAATGCATGAAAGTGATTTAATTTTAGGAATTGGCGTACGTTTCGATGATCGTACAACAAATAATTTAAGCAAATACTGCCCTAATGCAAAAGTTATTCACGTTGATATTGACCCTGCATCAATTTCTAAAACCGTGCCAGCTTATATTCCAATTGTAGGTTCTGCGAAAAATGTATTAGATGAACTTCTTTCTCTTTTAGAGGATGAAAATCTTGCAAAAAGCCAAGCAGATTTGACCGCTTGGTGGGAGCAAATTAAAGAATGGAAAGCGAAAGAATGCTTAAACTTCGAGAAAAGCGATAGCGTGATCAAACCACAAGCGGTTGTACGCTTAATTCATCAGCTAACAAAAGGCGATGCTTATATCGTATCTGATGTAGGTCAACACCAAATGTTTGCGGCACTACACTACGGTTTTGATAAACCTCGTCGTTGGATTAACTCGGGTGGTGCCGGCACAATGGGCTTTGGTTTACCGGCTGCTATTGGAACAAAATTTGCTCACCCTGATGCAACTGTAGTTTGTATTACGGGAGATGGTTCAATTCAAATGAACATCCAAGAGCTTTCAACGGTTAAACAATACGATACTCCAGTTGTGATTGTTAGCCTTAACAACCGCTTCTTAGGCATGGTAAAACAGTGGCAAGATTTAATCTATTCTGGCCGCCATTCGCAAGTTTATATGAACTCGTTACCAGATTTCGCAAAACTTGCTGAAGCTTATGGCCACGTTGGCATTACCATTGACCACCCAAGTGAGCTAGAAGAAAAATTAACCCAAGCTTTTGCCATTAAAGATAAATTAGTGTTTGTTGATGTAAAAGTGGATGAAACTGAACACGTTTACCCAATGCAAGTACGTGGCGGGGCTATGAATGAAATGATTTTAACTAAACCGGAGAAAAAAGATGCGTAGAACACTATCCGTATTACTTGAAAACGAATCTGGGGCATTATCACGCGTCGTCGGGCTTTTTTCTCAACGCGCATTTAATATCGAAAGCCTAACGGTAGCACCGACAGATGACCCAACGCTTTCACGAATGACCATCGTAGCAAAAGGCGACGAAGGCATTTTAGAGCAAATTGAAAAACAACTGCATAAGTTAATTGATGTATTTAAAGTCAGCAATTTAAGCCAAACTGAGCATGTTGAACGTGAAATCATGTTATTAAAAGTTCGGGCAACTGGCTCTTCTCGCGATGAATTGAAACGGATGGTGGATATTTTCCGTGGACAGATCGTAGATATCACGCCGAAGCTATACACGATTCAGCTTTCTGGCTCGAGTGAAAAATTAAATGCTTTCATTGAAACTGTTAAACAAGAAACTTCTGTGGAAGAGATCGTAAGATCGGGGGTTATTAGCCTCTCTCGTGGCGAAAAAAACATTTTGTAATCTTCGTTAAAAATTAGACCGCTTGTTCTACCAAGCGGTCTTTTTTTATCCTTAAAATGTTTCTGAACTATCCATGAATCTTGACGTAATCTATCGAATCATTCTAGGCTATTGACAAAATTATATTTTTTGATAATTATTTGCATTATCTCTTTTAAATATATTAGAATGAGACAATTTGTATTTTCAGAAAATGGGCATTTGCCCGATAACATAAAGGAGTTTTCATGAAAATTAAGCACTTCCAAATTGCCGCACTAACTGGCTTAATGGCGTTTGCAGGATTCGCTTCTGCAGATATTACCGTTTACAACGGCCAACACAAAGAAGGTTCTCAAGCTGTTGCTGATGCATTTACAAAAGCAACGGGCATTAAAGTGACCTTAAACAGTGC